>Ga0164241_10001138_pt1 | contig 35655 bp, 27 predicted proteins | sample OricomyardsoilBY_FD_108780 | JGI IMG/M metagenome (GOLD analysis project Ga0164241, IMG submission 108780) | Backyard soil microbial communities from Emeryville, California, USA - Original compost - Back yard soil (BY) | ecosystem: Environmental > Terrestrial > Soil > Unclassified | place: USA... | reverse complement strand
CGCATTGGAATAGCAGACGAAGCCGCAGTCGAACCACTCGGAACTGCCCGCGATGTCCGTGGCAAGTTTGGCGATCCACCCGCCCGTGCACGACTCGGCCGTCGCCAGCCGGCGGGAAGCACGGTGCAGTTGCGCTCCCGCTTCGCGGGCCAGCGCGGCCAGGGCTGAATCAGTAGGGACGGTCATGCGGCGATTCTCGCATCGAATCCAACCTGTGCGCTTCCTTTGCAGCGCCACCCCATTTGCGGTGCTAAACAGGCCCGGCTTCGTTCACCCATAAGGAAAAACCATGAACTCAGTAGTCGAACCCAAGCGCATGACCACGTACGGCGTCATCGCCATCATCCTCGGGTTTCTCGCCATGGCGGCGCCGGTGCTCACCGGCATGTCGATCGCGCTGCTGCTCGGCGTTCTGGTGGTCGTGGGCGGCGTGGTGCGGCTCGTGTGGGCCTTCCAGGCCGGCAGCGTCGGCGAGGGCATCCTGAAATTCCTGTTGGCCGGCCTAACGCTGGTCTGCGGTGTGATGCTGGTCGTGAACCCGCTGTTCGCGTCCGGGTTCTTCACGATCCTCTTGTCGCTCTACTTCATCATCGACGGCATTTCCGAAATCGCCGTGGGTCTCGGCACACGCCGCGGGTGGTTCACGGTGGCCGGAATCATCTCGGTCATCCTGGGGTGCCTTCTCTGGGCGCAGTTCCCGCTCTCGGGCGCCTGGGCACTCGGCATCCTGCTCGGCATCAAGCTGCTATTCATCGGCTTGATCATGATCATGGGCGGGTCCGCCGCGAAAGCGATGGCCAAGGCCTGATACCCGTTCGGCGGTGGCCGGATCTTCCGGCCACCGCCCAGCGTCCGAAAGTTCAGAGGTCGTCCACGCTGGTGACGACATAGCCCGCGATGTCGACGATGGCGCCACCTTCGGTCAGGAACTGTGGATTTCCGAAGGAGTAGAACGTGGCGCCCTTGATGCGAGGAAAGCTGCTGAGCGTGGCACTGTCGAACGCGCCACCCGGGCCGAGCTCATCCCCCCACGTCCGCACGCGCCCGTCGCTCTGCACCAGTGCGGCATGCTCACTGCCGCAGTACACCGCGGTCACGGCCCCGCTGGTGGCGGGCACCGTGTCGAGTGCGGACACGACGGAGCTCAAGGGCTTCCACGAAAACAATGTGCCGGCCACATCGATGGCCATGACATGCCACACGGTGCCGCAGACCTGCGTGAATTTGCGGCCCTGCCAGGCGGCTGGAAGCGTTTCGACCTCGCCAGTATCGCCACTCCATGCCGTGATCGTTCCGTCCTCGAGGATGGCCGCAATGACGGCATTGGTCGCATCCGCATCCTTGAACTTCGCATTCGCCAGCGATTCGGGAATTTCCGCGTCGGAGTTACGCTTCCCCCACGCCACCATCGTGCCGTCTTCGCGAATGGCCACCGCGAAGTAATCGCCGGCCGCCACCTGCTTCACCTGCGTCAGGCCCGAGGGAACCGGTGCTGTAGTTAGGCCCCAGCTCACCACGGTGCCATCCACCCGTACGGCCACGCCGAAGCGATGGCCCTGCGCGATGGCTTTCATGGCGCCAACGGGGGCGCCGTCCGACTCGCTCTTCACGGTGCCATTCGCCTGCAGGTAAGTCCGGTTCTGGATCAGGCTATCGACCGCTGTGTACACGGTGTGGACTCGCAGCTCGATCTGGGCGACCTTGCTGTCGTCGTCGTCGCTGGTGAGGCGCAGCGTGTAGTCTCCTGGCACAGAGGCGCGGAATTCGACCACGGCGGTGGTCACGCTGGACGATACCGGCGTGACCGTGGCATTCGCGGCCATGCCCGCGGGCAGCACTTGCCAATTCAGCGCCGCCGGCAGCGTGCCGCCGATGGCCGCGGTGACGGTGCGAGCACCATCCACCGGTACGAGATCGTCATCGGCCGGTGCAGTGATCGCAAGCGAGACGGGGGCACGCGCGCAGGCAACCTGCACGTTGGAGACATTGGACCCGGCAATCTTGCCGGTACCGTTGGTGACGGTGCACGCCTGCAGCACCGGCGGAGTCTTCACGGACACCGTGTAAGCCGCGCCATTGCGCAGCCCCGCCGCCAGCGCGACGTTGCCATTGGCCGTGACCCGCACATCCGGTGCCCCGGTCACCGCGAGCACCACTTCGCCGCCATCGAGTCCACTCACCGCGCCACTGAGCGTGTAGGTAGCGGTTGGCTTACCACCCCCGCCTCCGCCACCGCCGCCACCGCACCCCGCCAGCAGGATGGCCACCGAGAGCACACTCAATTCGAGTCGATTCGACATGTACGGACTCCGTCATTTGGGTCCGCATAGAACGGGATGGGTGGCGCAAACGGCTCACGCATCCGGAATTTTTTTTCGCCGCACGAGTTATGTCACGTCGCCGGCGCGGCGCATTCGCGCTGCAGCCGGCGCGCTTCCAGCAGACGCGGATCCGCGGGAAACACGAAGGGCTCGCGCAGTGCCACTACCGCGTCCCGTGCCGCACAGCGTTGCCTGCTGTCTCCACTGCGCAGCGCATCGGCCAACCTGCGCTGCGCGGTCTCTTCCAGCGGCCAGACATTGGTGCGATCTGCGCGAGACTGGAGGCTCGCGAGGACCGCGCGGGCCATGACCTCTGCTTCCCGGTCGCGATTCTCCTCGAGGAGGAGGCCGACCTGCCCCAGCCGCACTGCGTGCGACTCGCGCTGTGCGTTATAGGTAGTGTTGCCGTCGAGAATCGCGGCCGCTTCGGCCAGTGCGGCTTTCGCCTCGGGCAAACGGTGCAGCGATGCGAGCGCTTCGGCGCGCAACACCTGCAGCTCGGCAACGGCGACGCTGAGCGGACCGGAGGCTTCGCGCGCCGTGGCCGATGCAAGGTCCAGGTCGGTGAGCGCTTCCGCCGGCCGTTGAGTGAGCAGTCGCAGCTTGGCTCGCGCCCTCAGCGTGTGCACCTGAAGGTTTCCCGAGGACCGTTCCGCCACACGGTCGAGAAATTCAGCGGCGCGCGAGAAGTCGCCGGCGTCCACCAGCGCCTGGCCGAGCCCCCACTGCGCGTACAGCAACCACCGATCGTCGTCGCCGTGGGCGCGGCGACGCGCGGTGTACATTCGCTCGAATGCCTCCACCGCCCCGAGATATCGGCACTGCTGCAGTTTCACGCGACCAACATCCAGATATGCGAGCACCGTGTACCAGCCTTCGGGACCCACGGCGCGCGTGAAGATCCGCACGGCCTCGTCCATGTGCTGCTCCGCTTCGGAAAGGCGCCCCAGGCGCAGCAGCGAGGGCGAGCTCTGCTGGTGACCCATCGCAACGAGAATGTCGTCGGGCCCACGCACCCGGATGGCGAGTTCGAGTCCGCGCGTCGCAGCGCCCAAGGCCTGATCGATGTGGCGAGTGGCGGCGTAGGCCTTGCTGAGCATGTACAAAGCCGAGACCAGCGCTTCGGAGACTTCCTTCGACGCCGGCAACTTCTGCAGGATGTCCACGGCCGCGGTCACATGACGAGTCACTGTCAGGTCTTCGGCGTCGTCCACCGTGAGGTAGGCAACCTGACCCTCGAGGATTTCCAGATTCGCGCGCTCGATGGACAGTCGATCGCCGCCGGCATCGAGCAAGGCTCTCGCCTCGGCCACTGTCGACAAAACTTCGTCGTACTGCTGCACGGCGAGCAGCAATCGCGCCAGTTCGATGCGCGGGCGCACGAGACGCCGGTCCGACTCTCCGAAGGTCTGGACCGCAATCTCGATCTGCCGGCGCACCAGGGCCTGGGCCTGCTCATCGCGCTCCAGCGTGTCATTGAGGCTGGCCAGGGTTCCGAGCAGCTCGACCTGGAGCTCGGGATCGCCGGCCCCGACGGCGAGCATCCTCGTACTCGCAATGTCGAGCAGCTCCTCGGCGGTAGTCAGGCGTGCACGCGCGCCCTCGGGATGACGCTCGCTGTTCGAGTTGAAGATGTCCAGCAGGAATTCCTTCACCGCCGTGGCGCGGCGCGCCTCGCGCGTCGCGATTTGCGCCTGCCACACCGCGCTCGCTACCGCCCCGCCAATGAGGAGCAGCGCTGCCGAAGCCGCTGCAACGCCGATGCGGTAACGGCGCACGAAGCGGCCGACGCGGTACAGCCTCGACCCACGACGCGCTCGCACGGGCTCGTGGTTGAGATGGCGACGCAGGTCGTCGATGAATTCGAAGACAGAGGCATAACGTTCGGCCGGTTGCTTGCGCATGGCGCGCCGCACGATGTGTTCCAGGTCCCCATCCAGTGCGCGCGCGAGTTTCGCCGGCGTGGTGGCTCGCGCCGCGGCGGCGTACTCGCCAGCCGCCTGCGCAGCACGGCGCAGCGACGGCGGTTCCTCGTTGAGCACCGCCTGTTCGATGCGAACGATCGAGCTCCCCGCGCTGGTGTACGGACGCGCGCCGGTCAGCAGCACGTACAGCAGAACACCGAGTGAATACACGTCGGCGCTGGTGTTCACCGCCTCGTTGAGAATCTGCTCCGGCGCGGCGTAGTCCGGCGTGAGCACGCGGCCGGTGACGTGCGTGAGCCCGGGCTCGTCGGTGTCGCCGGGATGGTCCACGAGCTTGCCGATGCCGAAATCGAGCAGCTTCACCTGCCCGTCATCGGTCACCAGGATGTTGGAAGGCTTGATGTCGCGGTGTACGACCAGGTTGGCATGCGCGTGTGCCACCGCTTCGCATACGGCGATGAAGGCCTGCAGGCGCTCGGCAACCGTCGAACGATGCCCGTCGCACCAGGCATCGATGGTGTCACCGCGCACGTATTCGAGCACCAGGTAGGTGCTGCCCTCGTGCGAGCCTGCGTCGAGGATGCGCGCAATGCCGGGATGCGCCAGTTTGCCGAGCAGCATGGCCTCGCGACGGAAGCGCTCGCGATTCGCCTGGCCGCCGAGATGCCGGTGCAGCATCTTGATGGCGACTTCTCCTTCGAAGCGGCCATCGTCGCGGCGCGCCAGCCACACTGTTCCCGTGCCGCCGGCGCCGAGCTCGCGCTCGACGCGATAGGGCCCCACGCGTTCACCGGCCGCGAGCGGAAGGTCTGCGTCTGCGGCCCTGGAGGGGTCGAGGAACCCGGAATCATTTGCGACCTGTTCGCCACGCAGCACCGCCAGCACACGTGCATGCAGCTCGGGATCCGAGCGCTCGAGCTCTTCGAGATGACGCGCGCGCGCCGGCCCATCCAGCGCCAGGATCGCATCGAGACGCTCGAAGGCCCGCCGCCAGGTGTCGAGGCCGGAGACATCCATCAAGGGGACTCCAGCATCGCGTTCATCAGGAAACCGCGCGCCTTGATCCAGTCGCGCTTCACCGTGGCCAGCGAGACGTCGAGCTGCTGGGCGACTTCCTGGAGTTCCATGCCGCCGAAGAAGCGCATTTCGACCACGCGGTGCGCCCGGCCGTCGATCTGCTCGAGCGAGTCGAGCGCTTCGCGCAGCAGGTCGAGCTGCGGGTCGGTGAAGGTGTGACGGACGACGTTGCTGGTGAGTGTGATGCGCCGCTGGCCGCCGCCGTTGCGCTCGGAACTACGTGCCCGGATGTAGTCGATGACGATACAACGCATGGCCTTCGACGCGTACGCGAAGAACTCGCCGCGACTCTCGCCCGGCAGGTCGCCGCGGCGATCGATGCGCAGGTAGGACTCGCGCACCAGTGCAGGTGGATCCAGTAGCGTGAGCGGCGAGTGCCTCGACAGGTGCTGGCGCGCCAGGGTCTCCAGGTCCGCGTACACGGCGGAAAAGAAACGCTCGCGCGCCGCGGTGTCGCCGCGCCGCACCTGGTCAAGTAGTTCGGTGATTTCGCCCACGAGTGTCTCAGGCCGGCGGAAGGCGCGAGTCCGTGTCTTTTGTTTTTGGCATCGCCGCAGTGTATCCAGTGCAAGTCCACTATTTCCAACCCCCATCGCGGGAAAACTGCGTCACAATCCAGCTCCGCCACCTGGCTCAGCCGCTCGCGCCTGGACGCATGAACCGTTGGATCCGAAAGACAAACGCATGAATCCGGAACAATTTCAGGCATTGGCCGGGCACACGCCGATGATGCAGCAATTCCTTCGCATCAAGGCCGAGCATCCGACGTCGCTGCTGTTCTACCGCATGGGCGATTTCTACGAGCTCTTCTATGACGATGCCCGTCGCGCGGCCAAGCTCATCGACATCACGCTGACCTCGCGCGGGCAGTCCGCGGGCGAACCCATTCCGATGGCCGGCGTGCCGTATCACTCGGTCGAGACCTATCTATCGCGGCTCGTGCGCAAGGGCGAGTCGGTGGCCATCTGCGAACAGATCGGCGACCCCGCGAAATCCAAGGGGCCGGTCGAACGCCAGGTGGTTCGCGTGGTCACGCCCGGCACCGTCACCGATGACGCCCTGCTCGAACAGCGGCGCGAAACCCTGCTGGCCGCCGTCTCGCGGCGCGGCGGAAAGGACGGCGCGGTCTTCGGGCTTGCGTGGCTCGATCTCGCGGCGGGGCGTTTCTCGGTGCTCGAAGCCGATGGCGAGGCCGCGCTCGAAGCGGAGCTCGAGCGACTGAAGCCCGCCGAGTTGCTGGTGCCGGAAGATCAGTCGAGGGAAATCGGCGCGATCACCCACGGCGAACAGCGCGTGCGCCCACCCTGGCACTTCGAATTCTCGAGCGCGTCGCGTCTGCTCACGGACCAGCTCGGCACGCTCGACCTGCGCGGCTTCGGCGCCGACGATTTGCCGCTCGCGATCTCCGCGGCGGGCGCGCTGCTCCAATACGTGCGTGAGACACAGAAGACCGCGCTGCCGCACATCACCACGCTCGCCGTGGAAGAACGCGGAGACGCGCTGCATCTCGATGCCGCCACGCGCCGCAATCTCGAGATCGACGTGTCGCTGTCTGGCCAGGACTCGGCGACATTGTTCGCGTTGCTCGACGCCACCGTCACTCCGATGGGCTCCCGGCAGCTGCGCCGGTGGCTCAATCGCCCGCTCACCGACCCGCAGGAACTGCGCCGGCGCTACCAGTCCATTGCGTTGCTGGTCGACGCACGGCGGTTCGAAGCCCTGCGCGAGCCGCTGCGCGCCATCGGCGACGTGGAGCGCATTCTTGCGCGCGTGGCGCTTCGAAGTGCGCGCCCGCGTGACCTCACCGCCCTGCGGGCCTCGATCGCGGCGTTGCCGGCCCTGCGCGCAAGTCTCAAGCGCATCGAGGCTCCGCTCATCATCGAGCTCACGACGTCGGTCGGCGAACATGCCGACGTCCTGGAGCTGCTGCAGCAGGCCATCGCCGAAGAGCCGTCGGTGATGCTGCGCGACGGCGACGTGATCGCCCCGGGCCATGACGCCGAACTCGACGAATTGCGCGGCATCGCCACGCACACCGACGAGTTCCTGCTGGAACTCGAACGGCGCGAGCGCGAACGCTCGGGCCTTTCGTCGCTGAAACTCGCCTACAACCGGGTCTCGGGCTTCTATATAGAAGTGTCGCGTTCGCAGGCGGACAACGTGCCCAAGGACTACATCCGCCGGCAGACCGTCAAGAACGCGGAACGCTTCATCACGCCCGAGCTCAAGAGCTTCGAAGACAAGGTGCTGGGCGCGCGCGAGAAATCCCTGGCGCGCGAGCGTGAGCTGTACGACATCCTCCTGACGCAGCTCACCGACCGCCTGGCGGCAATGCAAGGCACGGCCGGCGCGTTGGCCTCGGTGGACACGCTGTGCGCGCTCGCCGAACGCGCGGCGCAGCTCGGCTGGACCGAGCCGCAGCTCGTCGCCGAAACGCGGCTCGAGATCCGGGGCGGGCGCCATCCCGTCGTCGAACATTTCATCGACGGACCATTCGTGCCCAACGATCTCGTGCTCGACGCATCGCGGCGCATGTTGGTCGTCACGGGCCCGAACATGGGCGGCAAGTCCACGTACATGCGGCAGAGCGCGTTGATCGCCTTGCTCGCGCACGTCGGCAGCTTCGTGCCCGCGGAGCGCGTGGTCATGGGCCCGCTGGATCGCATCTTCACGCGCATCGGCGCCGGCGATGACCTGGCGGGCGGGCGCTCCACGTTCATGGTGGAGATGACCGAAGCCGCGAACATCCTGAACAACGCCACGGACAAGAGTCTCATCCTCATGGACGAGATTGGCCGTGGCACGAGCACGTTCGACGGCCTTTCGCTGGCCTGGGCCGTGGCGCGGCACATCGCGCGCGTGAACCGCAGCTTCACCCTCTTTGCCACTCACTACTTCGAGCTCACGAGCCTCGCGAACGAAGTCGACGGCTGCGCCAACGTGCATCTCGATGCCACTGAACATCGCGACGGCATCGTGTTCCTGCACGCCGTCAAGGAAGGGCCGGCGAGCCGCAGCTACGGGCTTGCCGTCGCGCAGCTCGCGGGCGTGCCGCGCGAGGTGGTGGCGGCGGCGCGCGAGTACCTGGCGGTGCTGGAGAAAGGCGGCGCCCTGCAGGGTGATGCCACCCACAATCCTCGCTCACGGGGCCGCGCTGCCGCGGCGCATACGCCGCAGGCCCAACTACCGCTCGAACCTCCCACCGCGCCGCCGCCGGACCCGCGCCTGCTGGAGCTCGAGGCGGCGTTACGAGCCGTCAGCGCCGACGACCTGACTCCGCGCGCGGCACTCGACCTGGTCTACAAGCTCCGCGCGCTGCTCGGTTAACGAAGGTACGCCACGATATCCGCCACCTGCTGCGCGGTGAGGCCGAGCTGATCCGCGCTCAGCATCAGCGAGCGACCGAGCCGCTTGCGCTCCTTGACCTGCGCGGCGGGGATCATCTGCGTCACGCCGCCGGTGCTCTGCACGATGAGCGGATTGCCCCCGCTCAACACCAGGCCGTGAATCTTGCGGCCATCGGTGAGCGTGAGTTCGGCGCCGTCGTAGCCGTGCGCGATGTCATTCGATGGACTGACGATGGCCGTGATGACCACGTCACGGGTCTGGCGGCTCGCGAACCCGTCGACGGCGGGTGCGTAGTCGACGCCCTTTCCGCCGATGCGATGGCACATGAGGCAGGCGCCCGCCGCCACCGCGCCACGCTTTGCGTCGCCACGTAGTTTGGCCACGTCGGCAACATTGAGCGAGGCCTTCTCGGGCGGCGCCGGCACCGTGACTTCGTTGATGGCCACCGTCTCGGGGTCATAGAGGCCGCGGCGCTTGAGTTCGCCGTCGATGCCCTGCCCGGCCCAGCGCGAATCCTTGTGGTTGATGAGCCACCACAACGCGGGGTTCTCCTTGAAGTCGCGGCTGCCTTGCTGGGCCACGTCGAGCAGTGCATGGGCTGCTTCGGGAGTCGGGATGAAACCCAGCGCTGTCGTTGCCTTCGTGCGTTCCCCGGGCGGCAAGGCGGAGGCGTTGGCGCGTGCCACAAATGCCGGCACTGCGGCGCGCGGCGTCAGGCGCCACACCAGGTCCGAGTAACCGGCCGGCCACCGCGCGGCGTCGGCGCCGGGTTGTGAGGTGGCGAGCGCGGCATACAAGGCGTCCTCCTTGCCGGTGGCACCGATGCCCCAGGCTTCGAGATAGCTGCGGTCCCAGCCGTCGTAGCCCTTTGCGAGAGTGAGCAGGAGGTCGCGCGACGGGTCGAATGGAACATCGCGCAGCGATAACGCCACCTCGCGACGAACCGCTGGCGAGGCGTCGCTGGCGAGGCGCGGGGCATTCGGTAACGCCCGGCCCACGGGCCGCAATGCTCGATATGCCACCACGCGGGTCATCGGGTCCTTGTCGCCGAGCAGTCCTTCGACACGCGCCACGCCCTCACCGCCGAGCCGCGTCAGCAGCCAGATGGCACGGGCGCGAATGAATGGATTCTCGTCGTCGAGCAGGGTCGCGACCGAGGGAAGAGCGGGCGCGCCGCGCGCGACGAGCGCATTGAAACCGAGCGCGCGCACATTGACGGCGGGGCTGCGCAGTGCCGTGAGCGCGCCCTCCACCGTCTCGATGTCGAACGCGGGCACGACCGATTTGAAACCCTTCGGCGCGATTCGGTAGATAGCCCCCGAAGTGGTGTCGTCCTTGTCGTCGTGGCCGCCGACGCGCGGATCGAACCAGTCCGCCACGTAGATAGCCCCATCCGGCCCCACGGCCACATCGGACGGCCGGAAGTACGTCTGGATCTCGCTGTTGACCTTGCCGCCCTTGAAGTCCGTGCCGGCAAACTGCTGCGCGGCGTTGCTCGTCAGGAAATGGGTGCGGTCGAGCTGGTAGCCGGCGCCGTTCGGCTTCGGGAAGTAGCCGAAAAGGGTGTTGCGCGCGGCTTCTGCGCTGACCAACAGGCCGCGCCATTTCCTGCCAAGACCATCGCCTTCGTTGAAGACGATGCCGGTGGGCGCACCGCCTCCGTACACGTCACCCGCGGGAATCACGCCGGGATCTTCCTGGCGCCACTCGGCGGTGGGAATGCTCTGTCCCGGCCGGCGATCCGCGTTCCAGTAGCGCTTGCCGTCGCGCGAGAAAAACCCGAGGTTGCCGTACTCCATGAGATAGGTGGTGCGGCAGGCCGGCGGATCGTCGTTGTCGTTGTGGAAGATGTCGCCAAAGCTCGTGACGGCCTGCTCGTAGCTGTTGCGGAAGTTGAAACCCAGGATCTCGACGCCCGTGCCATCGGGCTGCATGCGCGCCGAGAAACCGCCCACGTACACGTGGCCGTCGTCGCTCTTCGCGCCCGCGTAGCTGGGGGGTGTGGGTCCAAAGACCGGCTGCGCGCCACCGTCGGGCACCGGGTTGTAGGCGCTGCCGACGCGGAAGGTCTTGCCGCCACGGTCGGTGAAGAACGCGCCCGCGTTGCCCTGGCTGAAATACCAGCGGCCGTCAGGGCCGAACGTGACCGAGTGCAGCGCGTGATCGTGATTGCGGCCATCGAAACCCGACAGCAGCACTTCGCGCTTGTCGACGTTCGCGTTGAACACGCGGTCACCATCCACATCGGTGTAGACGATGAGATCCGGCGCATTGGAAACGATGATCTTGTTGCCGATCACGGCGATGCCGAGCGGCGCCACCAGCACGGGTTCCTGCACGAACGTCGAGGACTTGTCGGCACGGCCGTCGTGGTCCGTGTCCTCGAGGATCACCACGCGATCGCCTTTCGGATCGCGCTCCTTGTGGCGGCGATAATTCACGCCCTCGGTGATCCAGATGCGACCCGCCGAGTCGATGTCCATGTTGGTGGGGTTCTTCAACATCGGGGAACGCGCGAAGAGCGTGACTTCGAGGCCCTCGGGCACGGTGAAGATGTCGAGCGGCACGATGCTCGGTGGTGCCGGAGCATCGGCGGCAGGGCTGGTCGTGGCGAAGGCCGCCGCGGCGGCGGAAAGAATGAGGAGCAGCGAGCGCTGCAGTACGACGTTCTTCATGGCGCGCCCCTAGAACGAGTCCGCGGCGACGTAGGCGTCGATGAGTGCCTGCTCGCCTTCCTTGCCGGGCTTCGCGTTGCCATGCTCCATGCCGAACACGCCGGTGTATCCCTTGCCGCTGATGTGCCTGAAGAGATTCCGGTAGTTCATCTCGCCCGTGCCCGGCTCCTTGCGCCCCGGGTTGTCGCCGATCTGGAAGTACGCAATCTCGCTCCATGCCTGGTTGATGTGCTGGATGATGTCGCCCTCGTTGCGCTGCATGTGGTACATGTCGTAGAGAATCTTGCAGGCCGGGCTATCTACCGCGCGGCAGATCGCGAACGCCTGGTCCGACGTGCGCAGGAACAGATCCGGGTTGTCGGAGAGCGGCTCCAGCACCATCGTGAGGTTGTGAGGCGCCAGTATCTCCGCACCCGCACGCAGCGTATCGATGACATGCCCGGTCTGGATGCCGATGGGCAGCTTTCGCTCGAAATATCCTGGCACCACCGTGGCCCAGCGCGCGTTGACGCGTTTGCCCACTTCCACGGCGCTGCGGCAGGTCTCGAGGAACTTGTCGCGGAACGAGGCATCGCCGGTGGTCAGTGACGTCTTCCAGTTGTCGCCGCCATCGATGACGAACACGCCCATCGTCATGCCGAGACGAGCGAGCGTCTCGCCTATCTTCTGTTGGACTTCCACTGGACGGCCCATGAGGCCGTTGTCTTCGAGGGCCGTGAACCCTTGCGCGGCCATGAACTCGAGCTGGGCGACGAGATCGGGACCGGCGTGTTCCTTGAACATGCCGAAATGCGGCGCATAGCGGAGCTTGAATTTTCGGGGAGCGGACTTGCTCCTGCCGGCGGCTGCCGCGCTGCCCGCGACAGCCATCAGGGAAACGGCGGCGGCGGATTGCTGGAGGAACGTGCGACGGTTGTCCATGGTTCTGATTCCGTTTTGAAGGGCTCCCAAGTCGGCGGCGATTGTAATCACATCTCGCACGGAATCGTCTGACATGGAGTGGCAAGAGCGCCGACAGCGGCCACGCCCCCGGGGCTGCGAATCTTCGCGCGTGATCAGCACCAAGCGACTTCTTTTCAATGCCGCCACGTTCCTGCCGGGCGTGACCCAGCTGCCTGCGGTACAGCGTGTATTCAAGCGCCATTCGATCGGCACGCACGGCACCATCGAGGCCCGATATTGCTATTCCGTCTGGCTGCGTCACCTGATGTGCGCAGCCGCCAATGGCCTCGACACGAATCCGAAGGCGGTCGCGGAATTGGGTCCCGGCGATTCGATCGGCATCGGCATTGCCGCCGTGCTCACGGGCGTGGAGCGTTACTTCGCATTCGACGTGGTCGCGCACGCGAATACGCCTCGCAATCTCGCGATCTTCGATGGTCTCGTGCAACTGTTCCGCGCGCAGCAGGACATTCCTGACGCCAGCGAATATCCGCGCGTCGGTCCCTCGCTGCGCGACTACCGATATCCCGCCCACGTCCTGACGCCCGATCGCATGCGCTCGGCACTCCACCCGGCACGGCTCGCACGCATCCGCGCCGACATCGCACGCACCGACTCGAAAGACTCGATGATCCAGTACCGCGCCCCGTGGAGCACCTCGGGCGCCGTGGAGCGCGAGACACTCGACCTCGTGTTCTCGCAGGCGACGCTCGAGCATGTCGACGGCCTGCCCGAGGTGTATCGCGCGATGTACGACTGGCTGAAGCCCGGCGCGTACATGTCGCACCAGATCGACTTCAAATGCCACAACTCCGCGCGGGAGTGGAACGGACACTGGACCTATTCGAACCTGATGTGGAAGCTGGTGCGCGGCAAGGATGTCTGGCTCATCAATCGCCTGCCGTACTCGGTGCACGTGGAACTCATGCAGAAGACGGGCTTCCGCATCGTCGCCGAACAACTCGTGCGCCACGCCTCGAATGTGCGCCGCTCGCAACTGGCCGCGCAGTTCCGCGAGATCCCGGACCGGGACCTCACCACCACCGACGCCTTCGTCCAGGCCGTCAAATGGGACCAGGCCCCTTTCCAGCAGAGCCGTTCCTGAAGAAGGCCTCAACGGGCCTGGATGACGAATCCGCCGGCGACCTGCTCAACTTCAACGCGGCGCGCGATGAACCGCTGAATGACCTCTATGTTTGAACGCAGGTGCGGCGTGGCCTGCGTCGCGACGAAGCTGCCTCCCTCGCCCAGTACCAGCGGCAGCAGCAATTGATCGGCCAGATGCTCACCCACGGGTGCCACCGCGGATAGATAGGCGCGGGCCTGGTCCGCGGCCTGCCCTGCCACCGACTCGGCGCGCACGCCCCTCTCTCCGAAGCCGGTCAGCACCTCGGTGACATTCTCGTATTCGAGCGTGATGGTCAGCGCGTTGCCCGGTCCCACGTCACCCGGTAGCGCACGCAAATGCAGCTGATCATGCGTCCAACCCAGCGCGCGGCGAACGACATCGAGTTCACGCTGCGCGACATGGGGGGGAATCGCGGCCACATACGCCTCTGCGTAGCCTCGCAACCACGGCCCTCGATCATGCAACTGCAACGCCCCGAGCCGGGCCGCCGGGATGATGCGCGCGCGGATTTCCCCACCGCCTCGCGGGACGAACCCGTAGCGGGTCAGTTCCAATTCCACCTTCGATCCCATGCGGGAAAGCAGGGGCAGAAAACTGCGCGCCAGGAAATCGAACGGCGGCGCCGCATGATTGTGTGTCCCGCCGGTGATGCGCACGCGGCTTTCGCCGGACGCCATGAGCAATGCCTGCAGTACGGTCTGGAACACCAGCGTGCAACTGCCCGCGGTACCGATTGCAAACGTGTAGTCACCCGCGGCGACCCGGCCCGGCCGGAACGTGAGCGAGCGCGAACCCATTTCCGCGCCATCGACCTCCGCGTCGCAGATTTCCGACGCCGCATTGACCGCGGTGAGATGCTGGCGCAGGAGCCCGGGCTTCTCGCGGTTCGCGCGAATGTTCGTGATGCGAAACGGCTGCTGTGTGCACATCGCGAGCGAAAGCGATGAACGCAGCATCTGCCCGCCGCCCTCTCCCTCGGATCCGTCGATGACGATCATGGGCCTGCGAAGCGGCCCGTCTCGAGGAAAGTGCCGACCTGCACGGCCACCGCGGACGACGCCAGCATCCCCATGTGGCTCACGGGCAGCATCACGTGCGCGGTGTGGCCCGGTAGTTTGGTCTCGCTGACACTGACGGTGCCGTCGCTGTCCTCGTCGAAGCTCGCGAAGAAGCGGCCGAGACCCATGGGCCGCGTGCCGGCGATACAACCCAGCTCGCGCTCGCAGCGCCATTCGCGTGCGGACGTGGGTGTCACCAGCTCTTCGGTGACCATGCGCCCGATCATCGAACGTAAAACCGGCAGACGCCCCACCCGCTCAGCCGACCGGCTCTTGACGGTCGGCGAGCCCAGGAACACCACGCGGCCCGGCGGCAGGTCACGCACCTGCTCGAAGTAGCGATGGAGCACGATGCCGCCGAGGCTGTGCCCGACGAAGTGCACGCGATCCGCGTCGATGCGGCTGACGAACTGCGTGAGCTGGTCGATGACGGGCTGCACCGAATTGCTGACCGTGCGATAGGTGAAGCTGTGGCAGGTGAAGCCATGGTTCGCGGCGATGCGCCGTCGCAGCAGCAGTGACTCCGCACCCGTGAGCCACAAGCCGTGGACGAACACCGCGGCGGTCTTGTTTCCAGGCCTCACGGCCACTACGGAAAACGTCGTCGAGGCGACGCCGTCCTTGAACGGTCAGGACTGCGGTACGGGGGGAGTTCTGACACGGATGTGCACCTCGCGCAGCTGCTTCTCGCTGATCTCGGTGGGCGCGTCGGTGAGCGGATCGGCGGCGGTCTGCGTCTTCGGGAACGCGATGACGTCGCGGATGCTGTCGGTACCGGCCATGTGCATGACCAGGCGGTCGAGGCCGAACGCGATGCCTCCGTGCGGCGGCGCGCCGTATTTGAGGGCATCCAGCAGGAACCCGAACTTGAGCTGCGCTTCTTCGGCACCGATGCCCAGCAGGTCGAACACGGCCGACTGCATCTCCTGGCGGAAGATACGCACGGAACCGCCGGCGATTTCGCTGCCGTTCAACACGAGGTCGTAGGCCTTCGCCAGCGCACCTTCCGGCTTCGCCTTGAGCGCGGCGACGTCGTCGCTCACCGGCGCGGTGAACGGGTGATGCATGGCGACCCAGCGCTTCTCGTCGGGGTCCCAGTCGAACATGGGGAAGTCCACGACCCACAGCGGTTTCCAACCCTCGCTCGTGAGCTTCTGGTCGACACCCACCTTCAGGCGCAGCGCACCGATGGCGTCACTGACCACCTTCGCGGAGTCGGCGCCGAAGAAGATGAGGTCGCCGTCTTTGGCGCCCGTGCGCTCGAGAATGCCCTTCACCGAATCCTCGGACAGGAACTTCACGATGGGCGACTGCAGGCCGTCCTTGCCCTTCGCGGTCTCGTTCACCTTGATGTACGCGAGGCCCTTCGCGCCGTAGCGCGCGACGTAGGCGGTGTAGTCGTCGATCTGCGAACGCGGCATGGCACCGCCGCCCGGGACGCAGAGCGCGGCCACCCGGCCCTTGGGATCTTTTGCGGGACCGGCGAACACCTTGAAGTCGCAGGTGGCGACGAGGTCGGCCACGTCGACGAGTTCGAGCGGGTTGCGAAGATCAGGCTTGTCGGAACCGAAGCGCCGCATGGCCTCGGCATACGACATGCGCGGGAATGGATTGGCGAGATCGACGCCGATGCCGTCCTTGAAGAAGTGGCGCGTCAGCTTCTCCATGGTCTCCATGATCTGGTCCTGGGTCAGGAACGACGTCTCGATGTCGAGCTGCGTGAACTCGGGCTGGCGATCGGCGCGCAGGTCTTCGTCGCGGAAGCACTTCACGATCTGGTAGTAGCGGTCGAAGCCCGAGACCATCAGCAGCTGCTTGAAGATCTGCGGTGACTGCGGCAGCGCGAAGAACTTGCCGGAGTGCGTGCGCGACGGCACCAGGTAGTCGCGCGCGCCTTCGGGCGTCGCCTTGGTGAGCACGGGAGTTTCGATGTCGACGAAACCGGCGTCATCGAGATAGGCGCGCATGGCGCGGGTGATCTTGTGGCGCAGGCGCAGGCGGCGCGACATGTCCTCGCGGCGAAGATCAATGTAGCGATATTTGAGCCGCACTTCCTCGCTCACGTGTTCATCGAGCTGGAACGGCAACGGCTCGGCGCGGTTGAGCGTGACCAGTTCGCGCGCCAGCATCTCGACCTTGCCCGAGGGCAGGTTGGCGTTGGCGGTGCCGGAGGGGCGTTCGCGCACGAGGCCGCGCACCTGGACCACGAACTCGTTGCGCAGCTTCTCGGCCTCATTGAACTGAGCCTTGTTGTCCGGGTCGAACACCACTTGAAGCAGGCCTTCCCTGTCGCGCACGTCCACGAAAATGACGCCGCCATGATCACGGCGGCGGTGGACCCAGCCGGCAACCGTAACTTCTTGACCGATCAGCTTTTCGTTGACCTGGCCGCAGTAGTGAGAACGCATGGAAACCCGGGTTAAAGCTTGCGAAAGGGCGGCGATGTTAACGGTTCAGGGCGGAGTCAGGAAAGCCGATTCATCATGGTGCCGGGTGGGGAAAGCGGGGATTGTGTTTGGTGGGCCAATCCCTTTACTTTCGCGCCCGACAAAGCGACTCCCCACTTTCCCCACCCGGCACCCAAAAAACATGACCCGAAAACTCGTTGCACTGCTTGCCCTCACCGTCGCCGGACTGGCGGCTGCCGCATCTGCCCAGGCTCAGAACTGGGTGGCGGGCAAGCACTACTCCATCATTCCCACCCAGCGGACCAACGTGGCGCCGGGCAAGGTCGAAGTCATGGAGGTGTTTTCGTATGGTTGTCCGGCCTGCAATTTCTTCCTGCCCACCATGAAGAAGCTGAAGGCCGCCCTGCCCCCCAATGCGCAGCTGGTGTACCTGCCGGCATCCTGGAACAAGGGCGAAAACTGGCCGACGTTCCAGCGCGCCTACTTCACGGCATTGCAGCTGGGCGCCGCCGAGAAGGCACACGAAGGCATGTTCCAGGCCATCTGGTCCACGGGCGAACTCGGCGTCACCGAACCGTCCGGCCGCCTGAAGAAGGTGCTGCCTTCCATCGAAGACATCGCGAAATTCTACGAGCGCGTCGCGGGCGTGAAGGCCGCCGATTTCGTTAAGGCGTCGAAGTCTTTCACTGTCGATCTCAAGATGCGCCAGGCGGACAGCCAGATCCTGGCGATGCAGGTGTCGGGCACTCCCACGCTGGTAGTGAATGGCAAGTACCGCGTGAACAACGAAGGGTTGGCCCCGGACCAGATCGTCAACCTGGTGAAGTTCCTGGTGGCCAAGGAAAGCGCGCCGGCCGCGGCGGCAGCAGCTCCGGCGAAGAAGTCCTAACCAGACTCCCCGGTCGAAATGGCGCGGCGTGGGCGCGTCCACAGTCGCCGCGCCCACGCCGCGAGCAGCCCCAGCGCGAGAATCACGACGCTCGCAACCACCATGAGGTTGTGCATCGAGTTCACGACCACGTAGTTCTCGTGCCGTGAATAGAAGCCGTTGAAATCCTCGAGCGCCGCCGGCAAGGCGGTCACGTCCTCCGCCGACAGCCGCAGCGCACGTTCATCAGGGTGATAGGTAGCGCCGCTCGCAAACAGATTTCCCTTCGCGTCCATTTCGATGTGCGCACCGAGCGCGTGATCTATCGGATTCTTGCCAGCGAATTCCGCGACTCGCCTCGCACTCGTTCGATACGCGTCGATGTCCTGCACCAGCAATCTTCCGGGCAGCAGAAAATCTCCCGTAATCAGCAATCGAGTGTTGCGGTCGTAGAACACCACGTGGTCTTCGTGATGCCCGGGCGTCGGGATGACATCGACGATCCGATCTCCAAGCGCGATCTGCACCAAGTCGTTGGGCCAATCCCTGAAGCCAAAGAACGCACGAAGCGGCTCGGTTTCAACCGGCGCGATCCTTACGCCGGGCAGCGCGGCGAACGCCGCATCGCCCGCGCGGTGATCCTGGTGCCCATGCGTATGTACGACCAGCAGCGTGGGCGCCGCGCCCGTCATCCTGAGAATTTCTTCGACCGCGTTGACCGTCAACGTAGCTGTTGGCGGATCCTCGACCGCGCCTGTATCGATGAGCAGCGATCTCGTCTTTCCGACGAGCAAGTACAGCAGGTTCGCCTCGTAGGCGATGCAGAGGCCCTGCCGCAACACGACCGTGGTGGAATCGACGTGATGGACCTGCAGATGCTTCTGATCGGAGGTCGTGCATTCGTCCGCACCCGGATCCCACTTCATCTCCAGATTTCCGCCAGCAGCGGTCGCCTGCAGACTGGCGAATGCGATCAGGCCCGCGCAAATGTTCTTCATGCGCAGACCCTAGCTATTCGGCGGCGGATTGCAAATCGTCCCGGTTCCGGGACGACCCCTAACTACGCAGGTACCACGCGTAGTCGAGCTCGCTGACCTCGGCCGAGAAGCGCGCGCACTCCTGGTTCTTGATGGCCAGGAAGATCTTGAGGAAATCCCTGCCCAGGGTCTCCTCGAGAAACTCGGACCTGGAAGCGAGATCGAGCGCTTCTCGCCAGCTGGCGGGCAGCGTGCGCACGCCGGTCTGGGCGTAGCCGTTGCCTTCCACCGGCGCGCCGGGATCGAGCCGTTCGCGCATGCCATGGCCGGCCGCCCCCAGCACCGCCGCCACGGCCAGGTACAGGTTTGCATCCGCACCGCTGATGCGATGCTCGACGTGCCGCGAAGCGGGCGGACCCGCGGGCACGCGCAATGACACCGACCGGTTGTTGATGCCCCAGATGGGCGCGATGGGCGCGTAGCTTTCGCTGACGAAACGCCGATATGAATTCGCGTTCGGCGCGAATACGGCCATCGATTCCGCCATGACTTCCTTCATGCCGCCGATGGCCTGCCGCAGTTCCGCGGTCCCCGCCGGGTCCTCGCTCGCAAAAAGATTGCGACCCTGCTCGTCGGTCATGCTCACGTGTACGTGCAGGCCACTCCCCGCGCGTTCCGTGAACGGCTTCGCCATGAAACAGGCGATGAGCCCGTGCTTCTGCGCCACGCCACGAAGCACGCGCTTGAACATCACGGCTTCGTCCACGGCGCGCAACGCATCGCTTCGATGATGCAGCGTGATCTCGAACTGCCCAGGTGCATATTCGGACATCAGCGTCTCGGCCGGCAGACCCTGCGCCGCGGCCGCGGCGTATACGTCGTTGAACATCGGCGCGAGGTCGTCGAGGCGTTGCAGACTGTAGGCATCGATCTTCTGGCGCTCGCTTGCGCGTCCGCCGCCCGCGGGCGCGAGGCGCCCACCCGCCTCCTGCTGGAGTAGATAGAACTCCAGCTCGCACGCGACGACGGGCGTGATCCCCGCGCGGGCGAACCGCTCGATCACGCGAACCAATGCGTGCCGCGGATCCGCGGCGGCCGGCTGACCTTGCGCATCGAACATCGTGAGCATGAGCTGGCCCGTGGGCGCTGCCAGCCAGGGCGAGGGATTGAGCGTGCGCGCGATGGGCCGCGCCGTCATGTCGGCATCGCCCGTGTCCCAGACGAGACCCGTGTCGTCCACGTCCTTGCCCGTGATGTCGAGGCCCAGGATGGAACCCGCCACCTGTCTCCCCGTGTCGAAAATCTTCTCTAGCTCGGATCTCAAGACGTTCTTCCCGCGCAATACGCCGGACGGGTCCGTGATCATGATCTGCACGGACTGGATGAGCGGATGCGTCGCCAGAAATGCGGCGAGTTCCGCCTTGTCGGCCAATTGGGCGTGGGGAATCACGAAGAGCTCGCTACTTCGCGCAGGCAGCCGTGCAGATGCTTCAGCAGCATGTCCGCGTGCGCGGTGGTGGTGACCGGAGAACACAACATCATGTTGTGAAACGGCGTGAGCAACACGCCGCGATTCAGTAGATAGATATGTATGGCGTGCTCCAGCTCCGGCCAGGCGGCGCGTTCGGACTCGACGCCATTGCGCGGCGGCTTGCCAAACCCGAACTCGAGCCTGGCGCCGACGCGCGCCAAGTGCCACGAGAGCGACTCGCTCACGAACACGCGGCCGAGCCCTTCCGACAGGTAGGTGGCGCAGTCGTGCATCGCCCGGTAGTTGGCGGGCGTCATGAGTTCATCGAGACTCGCCTCGAGGCAGGCTAGCGCCAAGGCGTTCGCCGACAACGTGGTGCCCATGCCCGAGTGGCCGCCAGCGCGGTCTTCCTGCACACGGCGCATGCCTGCCTCCACCTCCGCGGTGAAACCAAACACCGCGCAGGGCATGCCGCCGGCGATGGCCTTGCCGCACACCCAGATGTCGGGTTCGAGATCGTGCGCGCGCACATATCCGCCGCGCGCCGTGGACAGCGTATGCGTCTCGTCGATGATGAGCAGCACGTTCAATCGGCGGGTGAGCTCGCGCAACTGCGGCAGAAATCCGTCGTCCGGCAACACCATGCCGATGTTGGTCATCACCGGCTCGGCGATGACGGCCGCAGTGCGACCGCGCGACAACACGCGCTCCACCGCGGCGATGTCGTTGAACGGCACGGCATCCGTCGTGACGCTCACGTCGTGATTCATGCCGATGAGGCCGGCACGTGCGCGCGCGCCACCCTGGTCGTCGTCAGGCAGCGCGCGAACCAGCGTCTCGTCCACCGTGCCGTGATAACAGCCGTCGAACACGAGCACCCGTTGCCGCCCCGTGGTTGCACGCGCCCAGCGCAGCGCGGCGCGATTCGCATCCGTTGCTGTCTGCGTCATCTGCCAGAACGGCAGGCCAAACATCTTCGCGAGCTTCTCACCGACGCGCCCCACGCGCTCTGCCGGCAACATCGACGTGATGCCCATCGCGCCGGCCTCGGCCAGCGCCCGTGCGATGGCCGGAGGCGAATGACCGAACATCGCGCCGGTGTCGCCTAAGCAGAAATCGATATAGGTGTTGCCGTCGACGTCTTCGAGTTCGACGCCGCGCGCCTTGCGCACGAACAACGGATGCGGCGTGCCCCAGTCGCGCATCCAGTGCATGGGCACGCCGTTCAGCCAGTGCCGCGCGCTGATCTTGGCGACCCGCGCGGACTCCGCATGTGTCGACGCGAAGGTTTCGCGTTCGCGCGTCGCGAGCCTGGCCAGCGCTTCGCTGTCGATGCCCGGACGACGCGCGCGGTTCATGGCGTTTATCTGCGTGTACGCTTCGCCGGACGCGAGGGTTTCGCTTTGGCCTTCGTCTTGGTCTTCGCCGCGGTCTTCACGGGGCCTGGCTTCGAGGCCTCGGGTTTCGGGTCACTCTTGGTGTCGGCCTTGGCATCGGCCTTGGCATCGGCCTTCGTGTCCACCTTCGGATCGCTCTTCGGTTCTTCCTTGTCGGCCCCGGCAAGGTTGCGCTTCTTTTCCTTGTCGCCCTTGAAGTCGGTCTCGTACCACCCCGACCCCTTCAGCCGGAACAAAGGAGCGGACATGAGCTTTTTCAGCCCCTTCTTGCCGCAACTCGGGCACTTGGTGAGGGGCTTGTCAGTGATCTTCTGCAGCACTTCTTCGTCGTAGCCGCAGTGGGGACATTCGTATTCGTAGAAAGGCATGGGTATTCCGGACGCGAGAAACGCGGCGGATTATGGACGGCATGCGTGTATGGCGACAATCACTCCCGCGACAATCCGCGCTGTTCCTGCGGAAAGTTCCGCGTTGTCGGTCTACCGAAGAGGCTCGCGATCGATCTCGTACAGCCGCGCATATATCTGCCCGCCGGGCGTCCGCGCTTCTGAGCGCAACCGGTATTGCGCAGGAAGCTTCGCATCGGGCGCCAGCAACTCGCGCTCGAGGGCGGGAAGGCTGCCGCGCAGTCGGTTCAGATTCGGCCTTTCCTGCCCACTGTCGTCGATATACAGCCCCGTGGATTGCCGCGCGAAGACGTAACGGATGTCCTGGGATTCCGCCAGAAGCTCCGCGGGCGTGAGCCGCAGCAGCCGCGCACCCTCGAGCGCCTTGGCTCCATCAAGAGGTGTCAGCAGGAAAACGTTGCCGATGACAGAACACTCGGACTGGTACCGAATCCAGTGGCCCGCGTTCATATCGGCCAGCACGATGCCCGGTCGCTCATCGCAAGCTGACTTCAGCGCAGGGAATACAGGGCGCAACAAGGGATAGGACTGATTGCCGCTCAGCAGCCACTGCGTCTGCCAGTTCGGGAGAGTCGGATAGAACGCGATGCCGAACGTCAGGACGGCGGCGGCCAAGGTGACGGCGCGCCTCGCGGGAAATCGTTCCGCGAGAAACGCCGCGAGCAGCACTGGCGTGAGCAGCATCGAAGCGGCACCGAACAGGGCAAAGCGGAACTGAAGCTGCAGGAGCGTAAGTCCGAGCACGCCAACCAGCGCGACGAACCGCAATTCGCTGGCGTGGGCACGGAATGCCCACCAGAGATTCAACAACAACATGGGACCGGCGAGCCACATCATCCAGGACAAAATCCGCGTTGACATCGATTCGCCGGCCACGCGATACATCTCGTATGGGCTTCTGACTTCGATGATGTCGCGAAGCATCGCCAGTTCGCCGGATACGAATTCGCGCCCGTAGGTGAGCGCGCCGTACAGCGGTATCAGCGCAGCAACCGCTGCCAGGAAGAGGATCGCGATGTTGCGGTCTGTTTTGGGCAAGCAGGACAACAGCACGCTGAAGACCGCCACGCAGGCCGCGATGTAGAGGTGAAACCACGACAGCGTGTAGAACTCGAAGATGCCGCGGCGCCAAGACTCCGACGGGATACACACGAGCGTGGAGGTGACCAACAACGTTCCGGCGAGCCCCAGGATGCGTGCGCGATCCGGGAAGGCGAGACCCTGCAGCCAGAGCAGTGCCAACGTGAGCACAATTGGAACCTGGAGGATGAACAGGCTGTTGTGAATGGCGAGCGACGTGCCAAGCACACAGCCGAGCACGATTCCCGGAACGGGAGAAGGCTCACCAGCGCGGAAAAACCAAATACCCGCGCTGATCGTTCCCAGCGTCCATAACAATTCCGCGAAGTGGTGATCGATACCCCCGGCCCTGAACAATCCGTGCGCGGTCGGCAGCGCGGCGAAACCCAGGACGAACACCGCGGCAAGCAGAAAATGCAGCTTGAGTTGACGGGCGATGTTGGTGACCAGCCCCACGGCAATAGGCGCTGCGAACAACGGTATGTTCATCAGCACACGGCTTGCTTCGTCGCGGCTCGCGAAGGGCCCGAAGGCACCCGTGATCCAGGCCATCAGTGTGTCGTAGCCCCAGGGCCATGGGAGCCAACTGCCTTCCGGAACATGGATGCGGTCGTCGAACTGGATGACCGGATTGCCGCTGAACACGGAATCGAGAATGCGCCGTGCGTGGTAGAAGGCATCGTTGCTGGCAGGCAGGTATTGATTGTCGATCAGGCTCGCCGAGAGCATGGCCAGCGCTCCTGCAACCATGACCATGGAGCCGACAAGCCAGAGCAACGTCCAGCGAATCGCGGGTTTCACGCAGCCGCGCCTGCAGCGATGACGACGCCGATGACGATGAACGTAACGCCAACGGCATAGCGAATCGTGATCTGCTCCTGGAAGAAAAGGTACCCGGCCGCCGGGACCAGTACGAACGCCAAAGCCGCAAACGGATACGCGCGGCTGAGGGGCACGCTCGTGAGAATGCGCACCCAAAGGAGTGTTGCACCCGCATACAGGGCCACCGCCGCCCACATCGTCGGCAACCGGGCGACTTCAAGGAGCCACGAGCCACCCGTGCCCGGAGTGATCTGCAACGCTGCGCGCTTGAACAGGATCTGCCCAACCGCCATGGTCACGGGGAAGCTGAGCAAGTCCAGCAGTTGGCGCGCAGTCAGGCTCATCATGGAGTGCGTTCGATTTCGTAAAACCGCCCGTAAACCTGGCCGTCGGTAGTCCGGCCTTCCCAACGTCGTTTGAACTGCGGCGGAATGTCCTCCTCGGGACCGAGCAGGGTTCGTTCCAGGTTCTGCATCCGCAGGCGCATCGTTTCCAGATCCGTCTCGACGCCCTTTTCGTCGCGCTTGAGCGCGACGGTGTGGTGGGCGAAGACGTATCGAACTTCCGGCTTCGCCGTCAGTAGTTCGGCGGGCGTCTTGGCGAGCAACCGGGCATTTTCGAGGACTTTCGCGGTGTGCTGAGGCGTGAGCAGGAATACATTGGCGATTACGGAACACTGGGAGTGGTAACGGACCCAGTGCCCGGAGTCCATATCGGCCAGCACGATGCCAGGGTGCTGGGCGCACAACGCCTTGATGATCGGGAATGCACCACGCGTGTATGAATATGGGTTGCTGCCTCCCAGGCTGTAGATCGCCCGCCAATTGGCCGTGGTTGGATAGTACGCAACGGCAAACAACGCAAAGCAGGCTGCCAGCGCGATCCGGCGCAACTGAGGACGCGATTCGCAGAGAAAGTGTGTGGCAAGTACCGGCGTAAGCAACATCGGAACGTCGCCAAACACGGAGAAGCGATACTGGGCCTGCATCAGCGCAAGACCCAATGAACCTGCCACTGCGAAGAACTGCAGCGCCGGGTCCTTTCTTCGGTATATCCACCAGAGATTCAGCAGCAGCATGGGACCGGTGAGCCACAACAACCACGTCACGTGTTGCGCTCCCCTCTCGCGGTATATGACGTACGGACTTCTCACTTCGGAAATATTCCGGATTACGTCGAGATCGCCAGAAACGAACTCGCTGGCGAAACCCAGAATGCCGACGATTGGCAGCGTCGCGGCGGCGGCGCCCAGCAGCACGATGACGACGTTGCGCGTGTTCCGCTCGATGAAGACGAGCAGGATCGAGAAAACTGCCACACACGCCGCGATGTATAAGTGAAACCAGGACAGCGTGTAAAACTCGAAAAAGCCGCGCTGCCACGGTTCCGAAGGAATGCAAACCAGCAGCGTAGTCGCCAGAAGGGCGGCACCGAATGCAAGGGTCTGTAACCGATGTGGCAGCCGGAAACCGCGCAACCAGAAGAGCCCGAAGGTGACTGCGATAGGAATTTGCAGGATGAACAGGCTGTTGTGGATCGCAACCGCGCTTCCGAGCACGAAGCCGAGAGTGACAGCCGCGCCGTAGGAAAGTCGCTCGGAGCTGAAAAACCAGATTCCGGCGCTAAGCGTTCCCATCGACCACAACAACTCGGCGAAGTGATGATCGATGTTGCCCACCGCGAACTGGCCGTAGACCAGCGGCAAGCCGGAGAAGCTCAGCACGAAAATTGCTGTCAGGAAGAATGACAACTTCATCTGGCGCGCGATGATCACCGCCAGGCCGACGGCAATCGACAGCGCAGCGGGGGGAATGTTCATGAGAATACGATTCGCCTGCGCCTCGTTCTCGTATGGCCCGAACAGCCGGGTGATCGACGCCATCAATGTGTCGTAACCCCAGGGCCAGACGAGCCAGCTTCCCTCGGGCACATGGATCCGGTCGTCGAACTGGATCACCGGAGCGCCGCTGAAGACCGAATCGAGAATGCGCCTCGCGTGATAGAACGCGTCGGCGTTGGAGGGCAGGAATTCGCCGTTGTAATACGACCCGCTGAGCGTGGCCACGGCAGCGAACATCGCAAGTGTGGAGCCAGCGAGCCAGAGCAGCGTGTAGCGGAATGCGGGGGTCAAGTCCGTTCTTCCTTGTTTGTGAAACCTGCGTGCAGCAGGTAGTGCATACGCTTGAGTTCGCGCCGCCCGCGCGTCACGGTGTCGAGCACCAGGCCGCACACGAAGCTCATGACTGATACGAGCATCAGGCCCGAGGAGAGCACGGCGGTCGGGATGCGGGGAACGAGTCCGGTCTCCAGAAATTCCAGCAGCAGCGGAATGGCCAGGCCTATGGCCGTCAGCGCGAGGAGACAGCCGATCGACGCGAAGAATGCGAACGGCCGCTCTTCCTTCACCAGCCGGGCAATGGTGCGCAGTATCCGCCAGCCATCTCGCCAGGTATTGAGCTTGCTGGCGGTTCCAGCCGAACGGGCGCCGTAAGGGGTGTGCACTTCCGCGATCGGCACGCGCAGGTCTAGCGCGTGAACCGTGAGTTCGGTCTCCGTCTCGAATCCGCTCGACAACGCCGGAAAAGACTTCACGAAGCGACGCGACATCACGCGATAGCCCGAGAGTATGTCGGTGATCTGGTTGCCGAATAACACGGCGACCAGACCCGTGAGGACGCGGTTACCGAAACGGTGGCCCGGGCGATATGCCTGCACTTCGCTGTCGACGCGCTTGCCGCAAACCATGTCGAGGTGCTGTTTCGTCAGCAAGTCGATCATCGCAGGGGCGGACGCGGCATCGTACGTGCCGTCGCCATCGACCAGAACGTAAACGTCGGCGTCGACGTCTGCAAACATGCGCCGCACCACGTTGCCCTTGCCGCGCATTGGCTCCCTGCGCACGTTCGCGCCAGCGCGTTCGGCGACGGCACTAGTGTCGTCGTTCGATGCGTTGTCGTAAACGTAGATCGTCGCGTCCGGAATGGCCGATTTGAAGCCGTCGACAACGCTCGCAATGCCGGCCGCTTCGTTGAGGCATGGGATCAGGACGGCGACTTTGAGACGCGGTTCGTTCACGGTCGCGTTGCTTGTGAGAACATACACGCCGGATTATGGTGAAACGGCCCGGGCACAGGAAGCGGTGTGGTTCACGTTTTTGCCAGCCAGCAATTGGGCTCATGACCAGAAACGAGCAAATGACTACATCGATTCAAAGCCCGGCCGACACGCGCTACTCGGGCACCGAGAATCTCGAGGTCATGCGTGACGCGGTGAACTACAACCGCTATCTACTCGACCTGATTCGCGAGCACGCAGGCACCTCGAAGCGGGTGATCGATTTCGGCGCCGGCACCGGCACCTTCGCGGGGCCGATATCCCGGTCGGGATTGGAAGTCACGGCCGTCGAGCTGGACGAAGGGCAGCGCGCGCACCTGGCCAAACAAGGTTTGCGCGTCGCCGCGAACACTGCCGACTTGCCCGAACCCGCTTACGACTACGCCTATACCCTCAACGTCCTGGAACACATTCCCGACGATGTCGAAGCTCTGCGCGGACTGCGGGCGAAGCTCGCTCCCGGCGCATGCCTGCTCATCTATGTGCCGGCATTCCAGGTGCTGTACACGAGCATGGACGCGAACGTCGGCCACGTGCGCCGCTATTCACGCGACGTGTTGGTGCGGCACGTATTGGACGCGGGATTCGCGGTCGACAAGGTGGAGTTCGTCGACTCGTTGGGGTTCTTCGCAACCCTGGTCTTCAGGATGACGGACCGCGGCGGCGGCAACGTCAATCCGCGCATGTTGCGCCTCTACGACCGCATCGTCTTCCCGGTGAGCCGCCTTCTCGACCGGGTCTTTCGCCGGTGGTTTGGCAAGAATCTCCTGCTGGTGGCAAGAAACCCGTAGCCGACAGGCGCATTGATCAGCGGAGTTTCGCGAATTCCAGCCCGTTGCCGTTGGCGTGCGCCGTGATGCGATCGCCGGGCAGGAACTTGCCCGAGAGGATCGCCTGCGCCAGCGGGTTCTCCACCTGCTGCTGAATCGCACGTTTCAGCGGCCGCGCACCGTACACCGGGTCATAGCCCGCTTCACTCAGGAGATCGAGCGCCGAATTGTCGAGCACGAGTTCGAGATTGCGATCGAGCAGCCGACGCTTGAGCTGCGTGAGCTGGATATCCACGATCGCACGGATCTGCGACTGGCCGAGCGGATGAAACACGCAGATGTCGTCGATGCGATTGATGAATTCGGGCCGGAAGTTTTCCTGCACCACTTCCATGACCGCGGCCTTCATGGCCACGTAGTTGTTCTCCACGGAGAATTTCTGGATGACATCCGAACCCAGGTTGGACGTCATGATGATCACGGTGTTGCGGAAGTCCACGGTGCGGCCCTGCCCGTCCGTGAGGCGCCCATCGTCGAGCACCTGCAACAGCACGTTGAACACGTCCGGGTGCGCCTTCTCCACCTCGTCTAACAAGATGACAGCGTAGGGCCGGCGACGCACGGCCTCGGTGAGCTGGCCACCTTCGTCGTAGCCCACGTATCCCGGCGGCGCGCCGATGAGCCGCGACACGGAGTGTTTCTCCATGAACTCGGACATGTCGATGCGCACCATCGACTCTTCGGTGTCGAACAGGAATTCCGCGAGCGCTTTGCAGAGCTCGGTCTTGCCGACGCCCGTGGGCCCCAGGAACAGGAACGAGCCGTTCGGCCGGCGCGGATCCGCGAGGCCGGCCCGCGAGCGGCGAATGGCGTTCGACACGATGCGCACGGCTTCGTCCTGGCCGACGACGCGCTTGTTCAGCGCCTGCTCCATACGCAGGAGTTTTTCCTTCTCGCCTTCGAGCATCTTGGAGACGGGGATGCCGGTCCACTTGGAAACCACTTCCGCGATTTCCTCCTCCGTGACCTTGTTGCGGACGAGCTGGGTTTCCTTGGTCTCGGCGATCTGCGCCTGCGCGAGTTTTCGCTCCAGTGCGGGAATCTGTTCGTACTGAATGCGCGCGACGGCCGTGAGATCGCCCTTGCGACGCGACGCCTCCATGTCGAGCTTCACCTTCTCGAGTTCTTCACGGACCGACGCTGCACCTTGCAGCGACGCCTTCTCGCTCTTCCAGATCTCCTCGAGGTCGGAATATTCCTTCTCGAGACCTTTCAGCGTGTCCTGCAGGGTAGCGAGGCGCTTCTTCGTGGCCTCGTCCTTCTCTTTCCTGAGTGCTTCCTGCTCGATCTTGAGCTGGATGATGCGGCGCTCGAGCTTGTCGAGCACTTCGGGCTTGGAGTCGATCTCCATGCGGATGCGCGCGCCGGCTTCGTCGATGAGGTCGATGGCCTTGTCAGGCAGCTGACGGTCCGCGATGTAACGATGCGAGAGCGTGGCGGCCGCGACGATGGCCGGATCCGTGATCTCGACCTTGTGATGGACCTCGTAACGTTCCTGCAGTCCGCGAAGGATCGCGATGGTGTCTTCCACCGTCGGCTCGTTGACGAGCACCTTCTGAAAGCGGCGCTCGAGCGCGGCATCCTTCTCGATGTATTTCCGGTATTCGTCGAGCGTGGTCGCGCCCACGCAATGCAGCTCGCCGCGCGCGAGTGCGGGCTTCAGCATGTTGCCGGCATCCATGGCGCCTTCGGCCTTGCCAGCGCCGACCATGGTGTGCAGCTCGTCGATGAACAGGATGATCTGGCCTTCCTGCTTCGCAAGATCGTTGAGCACGCCCTTGAGGCGCTCCTCGAACTCGCCGCGGAACTTGGCGCCCGCGATGAGCGAGCCCATGTCGAGCGCGAGAATACGTTTGCCTTTGAGGCCTTCGGGCACTTCACCATTGATGATGCGCTGGGCCAGACCTTCGACAATGGCGGTCTTGCCCACGCCCGGCTCGCCGATGAGCACCGGGTTGTTCTTCGTGCGGCGCGCGAGCACCTGCACCGTGCGCCGGATTTCGTCGTCGCGGCCGATGACCGGGTCGAGCTTCCCGCTCGACGCGCGCGCCGTGAGATCGATGGTGTATTTCTCGAGCGCGCCACGCTTGCCTTCCGCTTCCGGGTCGTTCACTGCCTCACCCCCGCGCACCTGCTCGATGGCTTTCTCGATGGCGCCCTTCGAGGCACCGGCTTCCTTGAGTAGTTTGGCGAGCGTGTTCTTGTCCTCGAAAGACGCCAGCACGAACAGCTCCGTCGGGATGTAGTCATCCTTGCGCTGCTGAGCCAGCTTGTCGGTGACATTGAGCAGGCGACCGAGGTCCTGCGAACCCTGGACGTCGCCGCCCGTACCCGTGACGGTGGGCAGGCGATCGATGGCCGAGTCCAGGTCCTTGCGCAGCTTGGCGACGTTGGCGCCCGCCTTCACGAGCAGTGGACGCGTCGAGCCGTCCTGCTGGTCGAGCAGCGCGGCCAGCACGTGCGCGGGCTCGATGAACTGGTGGTCTTTGCCCACGGCCAGGGACTGGGCGTCCTGGAGGGCGGTCTGGAATCGGGTGGTGAGTTTGTCCATTCGCATAGGCCGCCAAAATGGGGCCCAGAGGCAAACGTTTCAATAGCCGGAGGCTCTTATCGTTTGACGGACGACGTCGCTTCGACGGCGTTTTCCGTGGTGGGCGGCAGCCCTTTTAGTGCGCGTGGCGTTCCGCGAAGGCAATGAGAGCGATTCCCAGACCTATCAACACCACCTGGGTCACGCTGGATCGCGGGTCGATCTTGCGGTGCAGACCCGGGATCAGGTCCGCCACCGCCACATATAAAAGACTTGCCGCCGCCACTGCCAGGGCGAATGGCAGGGCCATCAACGCCTTTTCCAGCGCGAAGAATCCGATGACGCCGCCGAGCACTGCCGTGAGGCTCGTCAGCAGGTTGAGCAGCAGCGCCCGGCGCCGCGACACGCCCGAGTGCAACAGCACCGCGAAGTTGCCGACTTCCTGCGGAATTTCGTGCGCCATGATGGCGAGCGCCGTCACGATGCCGAGGTGCACGTCCGTGAGAAAGGCCGCCGCGATCAGCACGCCATCGAGCACGTTGTGCAGGGCGTCACCCACCAGCACCAGCGAGCCGCTTGCCTTCTTGCGGGCATGGTCGTGTGCGTTGCCGTGATCGTGGTGATCATGGCCATGCATTTCGCGCTCGCCCAACGGATGCTCGGAGCAGTGGTCGTCATGGCAATGACGCCAGAGCAGGAACTTTTCGAGGATGAAGAAGAGCGCGATGCCCGCGATGAGCGCGATACCCACCTCGTGCACGTTCTCGAGGCCGGCCCCTTGCACTGCGTGCGGGATGAGCGCGAGCAGCGCAGCGCCTAACAAAGCGCCCGTCGCGAAACTCACCAGGTGAGGAAGCGCTGCCTCACGCGCACGCGTAGGGAGCGCCAGGAAAACGCCGGCGGCAAGCACCGAGAGGACCCCGGAAACCAGGGTCGCAAGAATGATCCAGAGCAGGGTGGTCAAAGCGGGGGAAAGATAACACGGGCACCCGCGCTCAGCGGACCACGACCGCGTCGTCGTACGCCGGCGCGATGCGGCCGTTGGCGATGAAATCCCGCATGAGGGCGAAGTAGGCCTTGTGAAGGCCGAGCGATATGCGTGCGCCGGCCGGATCGAGTTCGAACGTGTAGAGACCGTGTTCCGCGCCCCTCAGCATCACCGCGGAGATCGGCCTGCCCTCACGCTTGAGCTGCAGCAGGCGCCGCCATGTTTCCTGCGGAGGTGCATCGATGTCATCGCCGCCCAGGATCCACAATTGTGGCGCGCGAAGCTTCTGGAGCACGGGCATCGGATCGTAGTCAGGCAGGATGCCCGCAAACAGGACGGGCCCTTTCTCACGCCAGAAAGATTCCGGCTCGGAGAGCAGTGGCCCGGTGATGTTGCCGCGTAGATAGCGGAACCATGGCTCACCCGAATACTTCTTTCGCAGCGCTTCGAGTTCGGCGTAACCCCGCTGGAAGCCGGCCTTCACGATGGCTTCGACGGCGCGCGCCACTTCGAGCGCCTTGCGCGTTTCGTCCGCACCGAAGCCATGCCGCGACATGTCGAGGGCCACGGCTTCGCGATCTTCATCCAGTGGAGTGACGGCGAGGCTGTACGCAGCGATCACGAAATCGACGGGTGCCGACATGGCGGCGAGTGGCGCCACCCAGCCGCCCTGACTACCGCCATGCAAGCCCACGCGCGCGGCGCGTGCACCGGCAAGTCTGCGCGCTTCGCGAACCGCGGCAGCCGCATCGGCAGCCAGCCGTAGATAGTCGTGAGTGAATATCCCGGTGGAAGCCCCCGTACCGCGCTTGTCGTATACGAACGCGCCGATACCGGCGGCCGGGAACTCGCGCTGCAGGGCGAACCACTCGCGAGCGGATGACTGTTCGGAGCCGTGCACCAACACGACCACGGGCACAGGGTGCTTGCCGGCGGGAAGCAGGAGTCGCCCTGCGATCTCGGCGCCATCGACGGTGAATCGCGTTTCGATGACGTCGAAGGCAATCCGGGTTCCCACGATGCCGTCGAAGGTGATTTCCTTCGAGCCGCAGGGTCCCAGCGTCACGCGATGACCATCGGGCCGGCCGGTCCAGCCCAGCGTGCTGACCCACGCATCACCGGTTCGCATGAGCTTTCCGATGTTGCCGTCTTCAAGAGTCCAGCGCATCGCGCCGTCCGCCGAGGGCGCGAGATCGATGGCGCGCCCATCAGCCAGGCGATACGACGCCACATGACAGTCGTCCGCGTGTGCGGATCCGAACAGCCAGCAGGAGAGGAGGAACAACGAGCGGATCGTGATTCGCATGGCGACTCCAATCAAAGGCGGAATCTTGCGACCGCCTCACCCGGAACTCACGGCACGGAAAATCGATGTCGAGCAGACTGTACTGGCGATCAGGGAGTCGGCACACGCCAGATCAGCGCCGCCATCCGCCCGCCCTTCCCGTCCCGCCGATGTGAGTAAAAGCGTTCGGCATCCGCGTACGTGCACCAGTCACCACCGCTGACATCCATCACGCCCACCGACGCAAGCCGAAGGCGCGCGAGTCCGGCGAGATCCGCCTGCCAGCGGCCGCGCGCGTTCATCTTGAAGCGGGAGTTCGCGGCACGATCCCACTTCACGAATTCCTCGCGCACTTCTTCGCCCACCTCGAAATGTCTTTGCGAGATGGCGGGGCCCAACCACGCGCGAAGCTCGTTTGCTGGCGTCGCCATCGCGCGAACGGTGCGCTCGATCACGCCAGCCACGAGCCCTCGCCACCCCGCGTGTGCGGCGCCGAGGCGCTGACCATCGCGCGAACACAGGAGCACGGGCAGGCAGTCGGCCACCATGACGACGCAGGCGGTGTTGGCACGCGACGTGACAGCCGCATCGGCTGTGAACAATGTGGTGGAAAGAGGCGTGGCGTCGATTTCCTTGACCTCCACGCCGTGAACCTGGGTGAGCCACGCGGGCTCCACCTCATGACCCATGAGTCCGGCCAGCTTCGCGCGGTTCGCCGCGACCTGAGCCGCGTCATCACCCACGTGAGTCGCGACGTTGAACGAATCCCACGGCGCGACACTGACACCACCCTGCCGCGTGGTGAACGCGGCGCGCACGCCCGCCGGCAATGGCCAATCGAAATCGAGCAACGACGGATTCACTAACTGTTTTCGTCCATGTCGCGCTGGAGCATATCTATCAATCCTTGAAGATCTTCAGGCAGCGGCGCGTCGAAGCTTACCCGTTTGCCGGTCTTGGGATGCGTGAGCGTCAGCTTCGCCGCATGCAAGGCCTGGCGACGGAAGTGCTCGAGCGTCTCGCGGAGTTCGGGCGTGGCGCCCTTGGGGTAACGCTTTCGCCCGCCGTACAGCGGGTCCCCCACGATGGGATAACCCACGTGCTCCATGTGCACGCGGATCTGGTGCGTGCGCCCCGTCTCGAGCCGCACGCGCGCCAGCGTGTGCTGCCGGAATCGCTTCTCGATGCGGTAGTGAGTCACGGCCTCTCGTCCGTCGCTGCGCACCGTGAACTTGAGCCGGTGCGAACGATGCCGGTCGATGGGCTTGTCCACCGTGCCGCCGCCCGTCATGGCCCCCGTGCACACCGCGAGGTACTCGCGTTCGATCTCGTGCTCGGCGAGCTCGGCCGTGAGCGCGGTTTGCGCATCGATCGTGCGCGCCACCACTAACAACCCGCTGGTGTCCTTGTCGATGCGATGCACGAGCCCCGCGCGCGGAACACGCTTGAGTTTGGAATCGTGCGCGAGCAGCGCGTTCTGCAGGGTCTTGCCGGGGTTGCCGGCGCCGGGATGCACGACGACGCCCGGCGGCTTGTTGAGGATGATGATGGCCGCGTCCTCGTGGACGATGTCGAGCGGCAGTTTCTCGGCCTTGATGCCGGTTTCCTCTGGCAGCCGCGCCTCTACCGTGACGGACTCGCCGCCCGTGACGAGGTCGCGTGCCCGGGCCGGGAGGCCGTTCACGAGAATGGCCCCCTCCGTCATCCAGCGCTGGATGCGGCTGCGCGAGTATTGCGACAGGATCTGGGCAAGCACCTGGTCCAGCCGGCGGCCGGCGTATTCAGGCGGCAAATCGAGGCGATGGGTCTGGAACTTGGAGGGCAACCTTTTGGTCCGATGGCAGTACGGGGCCGCTATACTTCACGCGTCCGGCGACCATTTCAAACTCAAAGACACCGGCAAACCCGAGAAACCGCAATTCATGACACTGCGCACCGCCGGTAGCCTGGCAATCCTCGTTTTCGCCCTCGGCTTCGCCCTGACGGGCTGCAAGACCCGGGGCAAAGATGCCCCGATGACGGACCCGGCCGTGGTCTACGAGCGCGCCCACAAGGCCATGACGCAGACGGATTACCCCACCGCCATCCGCATCTACGAAGCACTCATGGCGCGATACCCGTTCGCCGCCGAGTCGCGCCAGTCGCACCTGGACGTCATCTACGCCTATTACCGGGCGGGCGAAACCGAGTCGGCCATCGACTCCGCGGACACCTTCATCGCCGAGAACCCCACCCACCCGCGTGTAGACTACGCCTGGTACATCAAGGGTCTCGTCGACTTCGAGCGCATGCCGAACTTCATGGAGCGCTGGTTCCACGTCGACCTGAACAAGCGCCCGCCCTCGGAGGCCCGCCGGTCGTTCCTGTCCTTCGCCACGGTGGTCGAGCAGTTCCCGAACAGCGAATACGCACACGACGCGCGCCGCCGCATGGTGTACCTGCGCAATCGCCTCGCGGAATACGAGATCGCGGTGGCGAGGTATTACGTGGAACGCGGCGCTTATGTCGCAGCCGCGCAGCGCGCGAAGGTGTCCATCGAGGAGTTCGACGGCGCACCGGCGGTCCGCCAGGCGCTCGAAATCATGGTCTATTGCTACGACCAGATGGGTCTCACGGAACTCGCCGCGCAGACGCGCCAGATGTATCGCAACAACTACGAAGGCGAAGTTGGCGAGAACAAGGGCCCTGCCAAGAAGAAGTGGTACAAACTCTGGCTTGCCAGCTAGTAAATGGGGACATTCCTGATTTGCTGGCAAAAGGGGACGGGGCTCGCTTTAGCTTGTGAGTGCGTGCAGGGGCTCAAAGCGGATAGCCGTTGGGCGCTCGCTGCGTGAGCGCGCTTCGGAAAAGGACATGGAGGACCATGTCCTTTTCCGGCGTTCGCTTGGCGCGAGGGGGCGCGCCAGAGCTTTCAGCGCTTCGTTAGATGTGGGTGCTAAACGCGCGGGGTTGGGTTTTGCCACCAGGAGTACCTGCGCGCTGATCCCCTCGCGCCAAGCCGCT
>Ga0164241_10001137_pt1 | contig 35679 bp, 27 predicted proteins | sample OricomyardsoilBY_FD_108780 | JGI IMG/M metagenome (GOLD analysis project Ga0164241, IMG submission 108780) | Backyard soil microbial communities from Emeryville, California, USA - Original compost - Back yard soil (BY) | ecosystem: Environmental > Terrestrial > Soil > Unclassified | place: USA... | reverse complement strand
CTCGCCCAGCGCATCATCAATGGCGAGGTGCCTGAAGGCCTCAAGAACAAGAAGATCCTCGCGCTCGACATGGGCGCGCTGATTGCCGGCGCCAAGTTCCGCGGTGAATTCGAGGAGCGGCTCAAGGCCGTGCTCAAGGACCTGGCCAAGCACGAAGGCCAGGTGATCCTGTTCATCGATGAGCTGCACACCATGGTCGGCGCCGGCAAGGCCGAAGGCGCCATGGATGCCGGCAACATGCTCAAGCCCGCGCTGGCGCGCGGCGAGCTGCACTGCGTGGGTGCCACCACGCTCGACGAATACCGCAAGTACATAGAGAAGGACGCGGCGCTGGAGCGCCGCTTCCAGAAGGTGCTGGTGGACGAACCTTCGGTGGAAGACACCATCGCCATCCTGCGCGGCCTGAAGGAACGCTACGAAGTGCACCATGGTGTGGAGATCACCGACCCGGCCATCGTCGCGGCCGCGCAGCTCTCGCATCGCTACATTTCCGACCGGCAGCTGCCGGACAAGGCCATCGACCTGATCGACGAGGCCGGCGCGCGTATCCGCATGGAGATCGACTCGAAGCCCGAGGAGATGGACAAGCTCGATCGACGCATCGTGCAGTTGCGCATCGAGGAAGTGGCGCTGAAGAAAGAGAATGACGAGGCGTCCAAGAAGCGTCTGGCCGCGTTGCGCGAGACCCTGGCGGACTTGCAGAAACAGTACGCCGACCTGGAAGAAATCTGGAAGGCCGAGAAGGCGATGCTGCAGGGCGCGGCTTCGGTGAAGGAGGAGCTGGAAAAGGTTCGCCAGGAACTGGATACGGCGCGCCGCGCCAACGACCTCACGAAGATGGCCGAGCTGCAGTACGGAAAGATTCCCGAACTGGAGAAGAAGCTGGCTGCCGCGCAGGCGGAGGAAGCCAAGCCCACCCAGCTGATCCGCAACAGCGTTACCGAAGAAGAGATCGCCGAAGTGGTCTCCAAGTGGACCGGCATTCCGGTCTCCAAGATGCTGGAAGGCGAGAAGGAAAAGCTGCTGCGCATGGAAGAAGCGCTGGGCAAGCGCGTGGTCGGGCAGGAAGAGGCGCTGAAGATCGTTGCCAACGCGATCCGCCGCTCGCGCGCCGGCCTTGCCGATCCGCGGCGGCCGAACGGTTCGTTCCTGTTCCTGGGCCCCACGGGCGTAGGCAAGACCGAACTGTGCAAGGCGTTGGCCGAATTCCTCTTCGACAGCGAAGACGCAATCGTGCGCGTCGACATGTCCGAGTTCATGGAGCAGCACTCCGTGGCGCGCCTGATCGGTGCGCCGCCGGGCTATGTCGGCTATGAAGAGGGTGGCTATCTGACCGAGGCCGTGCGCCGCAAGCCGTATTCGGTGGTGCTGCTCGACGAGGTCGAGAAGGCGCACAAGGATGTATTCAATGTGCTGTTGCAGGTGCTGGATGACGGCCGCCTGACCGATGGCCAGGGTCGCACGGTGGACTTCCGCAACACCGTCATCATCATGACTTCCAATCTGGGTTCGGACGTGATCCAGCAGCTTGCCGGCGAGAAGCAGTACAACAAGATGAAGGCGGAAGTGATGGAGCGGGTGCAGGAGCATTTCCGGCCCGAGTTCATCAACCGCATCGATGACATCGTCGTGTTCCATCCGCTGGGCGCGGCGCAGATCCGCGCCATCGTGGACATCCAGCTGGCCGGCCTGAAGACACGCCTGGCCGACCGTGACATCACGCTGGAACTGGCGCACGAGGCGCGCGACATGCTGGGCGAGGCGGGCTTCGATCCGGTGTACGGCGCGCGGCCGCTGAAGCGTGCCATCCAGCAGCAGGTCGAGAACCCCCTGGCCGAGCGCATCCTGGCTGGGCAATTCGGCCCTGGCGACCAGATCCTGGTCGCGGTCGAAGACGGCGCATTGAAGTTCGAAAAGCGCGCCAACTGAAATAGGCGTCGTCGCGACACCGTATAATCCGGCGCCATGCCGTTCTACGAATACCAGTGCCGGGCCTGTGGCGCGCAGGTCGAGGTCATGCAGAAGATCAGTGATGCGCCGCTGAAGAAGTGCCCGGAATGCGGGCGCAACATGCTCACCAAGCTGGTGTCCGCACCAGTGTTCCGCCTCAAGGGCGGCGGGTGGTACGAAACCGACTTCAAGACGGATCAGGACAAGAAGCGCAATCTTGTCGAGGCCGACAAGGCCGAGTCCAAAGCCGACGACAAGAAAGAGACAACGACGGACACGAAGGCCGAGACCAAACCTGAATCCAGGCCGGAACCGAAGGCAGACGCCAGTCCCAAGCCGGACGCGAAGCCGGCTGCCAAACCGGTGAAGAAGAAGGCCGTGCCCCGCGCCAGGGGCCGTGCCAGGCGGCGATGAGCATCCGTGCGTCATGTGCCGGTTGAGCAGGTGCGTGAGACCACCATGTCGGTCGACGCCGCAATGAAGATGGTGGTGACCCGGGGGACGGGCGGATGAATCGGCCTGCGCTCGCGGCCCTCGTGGAGCGCGAGCGCGCGGCCTGGCTGGCTGCGAGGCCGAACTGCGCCCGGATCGCGCGTGAAGCCAGCCTGCACATGATGGCCGGCGTGCCCATGCACTGGATGCGCGACTGGCAGATGCCGGTACCGCTGTACGTGCACAGCGCAGCCGGCGCGGAAGTTGTCGATGTCGACGGCCACCGGTATGTGGATTTCTGCCTCGGCGATACCGGCGCCATGTTTGGTCACTCGCCGCCCGCCGTGTCACAGGCGATCGCAGCGCAGGCAGGCAAGGGTCTGGCCACCATGCTGCCGTCCTCGCTGGTTGCCGAGGTCGGATCCGGGCTGGCAAACCTGTTCGGCCCGCCGTTCTGGCAACTGACGCAGACCGCCACCGACGCCAACCGGGCAGTGCTGCGCCTGGCGCGCATGATCACCGGGCGTGCGCGCATTCTGGTCTTCGATGGCTGCTATCACGGCACCGTCGAGGAAACGCTGGTGGTCATGGACCGCGACGGCGCCACATTGCCGCGTCCCGGGCAGATCGGTCGCGTGCATGATCCGGCGCGCACCACGGTCGTGGTCGCCTTCAACGACATCACCGCGGTGGAGCATGCGCTGGCGCAGGGTGACATCGCCTGTGTGCTGACCGAACCCGTGCTCACCAATGCCGGCATGGTGCTGCCGCAGCCGGGGTTTCTGCAGGCGCTGCGCGCTGCCTGCACCCGTCATGACGTACCGCTGGCCATCGACGAAACGCACACACTGTCTTCGGGCTTCGGCGGCTATGCGCGCGTGCACGGCCTCGTTGCCGACTTCCTGGTGTGCGGCAAGGCCATTGCCGGCGGGTTGCCCTGCGCGGTGTACGGATTCAGCGCGGATATCGCCGCGCGCATCAGTGCGGCGGATGCGCGCCGCGAGAGTGGTCACTCAGGCATCGGCACGACCCTTGCGGCCAATCCGCTGGCCATCGCGGCATTGAATGCGAGCCTGGCCGGCGTGATCACCGCAGCCAACCATGAGCTGATGGAACGCGGCGCGGCGCAACTGGCCACCGGCCTTGCGCTGGCGTTGCGCGGCCACCAGCTTGACTGGCAGGTCTCGCAGGTTGGCGCCCGCGTGGAATGCACGCGTGCACCGGCGCCGCGCACGGGACGGGAAAGCCTGGCCGCCATCGATCATGAATTCGAGGCCGCGCTGCACCTGTATCTGCTCAATCGCGGCTTCCTGCTCACGCCCTTCCACAACATGATGCTGGTGTCGCCCGTGACCACCGAACGCCACATCGGCGCGTTGCTGGGGGCTTTCGATCTGGCGCTCACGGAGCTGGCGCCGCTCATGCGTGCGGCATGAGTGACGAGCCCACCGACTTGCTTGCGCGGCACCCCGACATCGATGCCGTGCAGTTGCTGCTGACCGATCCCACCGGTGTGCTGCGCGGCAAGACCGTGCGTCGCCATGAGCTGCAATCCCTGTATTCACAGGGGCGCGGTGTCGCCGGGTCGATACTCGGCCTTGACGTTACGGGCGCCGATGTCGAGGCCACGGGTCTGGTGTGGGAGACCGGCGATGCCGACAAGCTGTGCCGGCCCGTGCCGGGGTCCCTGAAGCCCGCGCCGTGGCTGGAGCGCACCGGCCAGGTGATGCTGTCGATGTACGAGCTGGATGGCGCACCGGCCGCGGCCGATCCACGCCATGCGCTGGCTGGCATCGAGCAACGGCTGGCCGAACGCGGCCTCACCGCCGTGTTCGCCTGCGAGCTCGAGTTCTACCTGCTGCAGGAGCAGGCCGATGGCGCCTGGTTGCCCGCTGGTTCCATTGGCTTGAAGCCGGGGCAAGGCGAGCGCATCGAGGCCTACAGCCTGGCGCGGCTGGACAATCTCGCACCGCTGTTCCGGGAAATGCTGGATGCGGCACGTGATCAGGATCTGCCCGCGGGCACCGTGATGTCCGAGTACGCGCCGGGCCAGTTCGAGATCACGTTGCAGCATCGCCGCGGCGCATTGGCCGCGGTGGATGAGGCCGTGCAGTTCAAGCGGCTCATCAAGGGCGTGGCGGCCAGGCACGGCCTCGTGGCGAGCTTCATGGCCAAACCTTTTACGCAGCGCTCGGGCTCCGGTGCGCACCTGCATCTGTCGCTGGCGGATGGCAGTGGCAACAACGTGTTTGCGGCGGAGGATCCGGCCGGTACGCCGCTGCTTCGCCAGGCCATCGCGGGAATGATGGCCACCGCCGGCGATGCATTCCTCGCGCTCGCACCGCATGGCAATTCATGGCGGCGCTTCCAGCCCGAGAGCTACGCGCCGGTGGCCATCAACTGGGGCATCAACAACCGCAGTGTGTCTTTGCGCGTTCCCACGGGCGCGGCGGCATCACGCCATGTCGAGCACCGCTTGTGCGGCGCCGACGTGAATCTGTATGTGGCTGCCACCGCGGTGCTGGCCGGCGCGCTGCACGGCATCGAGAAGCAGCTGGACCCCGGCGCGCCGGTGGAGGGCAATGGCTATCGCGCTGCTGGCGGCGCCCAGTCCTGGCCACCGCTGCCGGCAACCTGGCGCGAGAGCATCGAGCGCGCCGGGCAGTCTTCGTTCCTGAAGACTGCACTGGGCGAGGGTTTCCACCAGGTGCTGCTGGCGATCAAGCGCCAGGAACTGGCCCGGTGGGAGGCTGAAGTGACTCCCACCGATTTGCTCTGGTATCTGCGCGATACCTGACCAGGTAAACGGGGACGAAGGCGTCCCCGTTTGGCTACTTCGCGACGTTCAGGATCCGCATCTGCGTGAACTCTTCCAGCCCCTGCTGGCCCAGTTCCACGCCGAATCCGGATTGCTTCACGCCGCCATAGGGCACGCTGGGTGGCAGGTCCAGGTGCTTGTTGATCCACACCGTGCCGGTATTCATGCGCCTGGCCACTTCCACCGCGCGCTCGGTGCTCTTCGACCACACCGTGCCACCCAGACCGTACTCGGATGTATTGGCGCGCTCGATGGCCTCATCGATGGTGTCGTACTTGAGCAGCGGCATCACCGGACCGAACTGTTCTTCGCACACCAGCCGCGCTGAATCGGGCAGGCCACTGACCACGGTCGGGTTGATGAAGAAGCCCTTGCCCTGGTGCGGCTGGCCGCCGGCGATGATTTTCCCCTGCTTGCGCGCGTCTTCGATGATGGCGCGCACCTTTTCGTACTGCATGCGGTTCTGCACCGGGCCGAACTCCACGCCTTCCTCGAGGCCATTGCCCACCTTCGCGGCGGCCGCAATCTTGCCGAGCTCGGCGCTTACTGCGTCGTAGATCGACGCGGGCACATAGATGCGCTTGGCGGCCAGGCACACCTGGCCGGAGTTCACCATCGCGGCGAAGAACAGCTTGGGTGCGATCTCCTTCGGGTCCACGTCATCGAGCACGATGGCCGCATCGTTGCCGCCCAGTTCCAGCGTGAGGCGCTTGAGTGTCTGCGCAGCGCTGGCCATGACCTTGCGCCCCGTCGCAGTGGAGCCTGTGAATGCGATCTTCGCGACGTCGGGGTGGCTGGTCAGCGCATTGCCCAGGTCGTTCACGTCGGTGATCACGTTGACCACACCCGGCGGGAAGATTTCCGCGCACAGCTCGCCAACCTTCAGCGTGGTCAGCGGCGTGGTGGGTGCGGGCTTCACCACCACGGTGTTGCCGGCGAGCAGGGCAGGCGTCAGCTTGGTGACCATCATGATCACCGGAAAATTCCACGGCGTGATCGCGGCCACCACGCCCAGCGGCAGGCGCTGGCGGATAACCCTGGTCTGCGCATCCTCGCTGAGCACGGTGTCATTGAGTTCCAGCGACGCGAGGCCGCGGATGTTGGCGCTGGCAATCATCAACTCGTAGAACGCGCCGCCCAGCGGCTTGCCCTGTTCCTGCGTGAGCAGCGGGGCCAGCTGTGGCGCCTGCGCGTCGATGGCATCGGCCAGCTTCATCAGCAATGCGCGGCGCTCGGCCAGCGGCCGGGCGGACCATGCGGGAAAAGCGCCCTTGGCTGCGGCCACGGCCTGGTTCAGCTGGTTTTCGTCGGCGCGCGGACAGGCGGCCACCACTTCTTCCGTGGCCGGGTTGATCACGTCGAAGGTTGTGGCTCCGGGAACGAGCTTGCCGCCGATGAGCAGGTGGTAGTTCGCAATCTGGCCGGGTTTGATCTGGGCGTTCATGGGGCATCTCCTGTTGGAATCAGTACCGATCCATTGCGGTATCGGGGAAGCTGAAACTGTCTTTCTGGTGGTTCAGCAAGGTACGGCAGGCTGCCCATGTGGACAAGGCCACTACCAGAGTGTGGGGCAGTTGAAGGCCGCGAAGACTGGATCGCGCGTGACCAGCGTCAGGCCCTCGATTTCGCATTGCGCGGCCAGCAGCCGGTCGAAGGGGTCACCGTGGGGATGCCGGTAACTGCCTGCCCGCAGGGCATGCGCCTCGCTGACCTGCAGGCGCTGGAATCCGTCCGCATCCAGCAGGGCTGAAAAGCCGGCAATCAGCGGTATCGCTTCGGGCAACTTGCCCAGGCGGTACTTCGTGGCGATTTCCCAGGCATTCACCGGGCTGACCAGGATCTGATTGCCGCGATCCAGCAGCGCGGCCTGCGCCGATTGCGAAAGGCGCCGGTCATCCAGGTACCACCATACCAGCGCATGGGAATCCACCAGCAGGCGCACGTTACAGCAGGCCCCACGCGCGCAGTTCTGCGTCCGTCATCGGATCGAACGCCGAATCAGGTGGAGGCGGGATCTTTCCTTTCAGGCGTCCGGGCACGCGCTGCGGGGCCTTCGCAGCTTCCAGCGGTACGAGCCGCGCGACCGGCTTGCCGCCACGCGCGATGATGATTTCCTCCCCCGCCTCGACCCTGAGCAACAGGCGCGACAGCTGGGTCTTGGCCGCGTGCACATTGATGACCTTCTTCTCCACGCCGGCACCGTAGACTAAGCAACTTAGCTAAGTCAATTTGCCGGCCCATCCGGTACCATGCCGCGCTCGCCGCGCGCCGCGCGGGGGCCAATTTCACGGGACCAATCAGATATGCGCAGTCACTACGCCGGGCACGTCAACGAGCAGCTTGCCGGCCAGGAAGTCACCGTCGCCGGCTGGGTGCACCGGCGCCGCGACCACGGCGGAGTCATCTTCGTGGATCTGCGCGATCGCGAGGGCCTGCTGCAGGTGGTGTTCGATCCGGATGATCCGCAGTTGTTCGGCGAGGCCGAGCGCCTGCGCAGCGAGTACGTGATCCAGGTGAAGGGCCGCGTGCGCGAGCGACCGGCCGGCACGGTCAATTCGAACCTCGCCTCCGGCAAGGTGGAACTGCTGGCGCGCGAACTCGCCGTGCTGAACCGTTCCGAACCGCTGCCATTCCAGCTCGACGAACAGGTGGGCGAGGAGACGCGGCTGCGCTATCGATACATCGATCTCAGGCGCGAGGAGATGAACCAGCGCCTGCGCCTGCGTCACAAGGTGACCAGCAGCATGCGCCGCTACATGGATGCGCATGGCTTCATCGACATCGAGACGCCGATGCTGACCAAGGCGACGCCCGAGGGCGCGCGCGATTACCTGGTGCCCAGCCGCACGCATCCCGGGCATTTCTTCGCGTTGCCGCAGTCGCCGCAGATCTTCAAGCAGCTGCTCATGATCGCGGGCTTCGACCGCTACTACCAGATCGTGCGCTGCTTCCGCGACGAGGACCTGCGCGCCGATCGCCAGCCGGAATTCACGCAGCTCGACGTGGAGACCTCGTTCCTGTCGCAGGACCAGATCATGGACCTGATGGAAGGCCTGATCCGCGAAGTATTTGCCGAGGTGCTGGAGATCGCGCTGCCGAATCCGGTTCCGCGCATGAGCTATGCCGAGGCAATGCGCCGCTATGGGTCGGACAAGCCCGACCTGCGCGTGCCGCTGGAACTGGTGGACGTGGCGGATCTGGTCGCCGACTGCGACTTCAAGGTGTTCGCCGGTCCGGCGAAGAATCCACAGGGGCGCGTGGCGGCACTGCGTGCACCCGGTGGCGGTGCGTTCAGCCGCAGCGAGATCGATGCGTACACCGCGTACGTGGCGCGCTACGGCGCGAAGGGTCTCGCGTACATCAAGGTCAACGAGATCGCGAAGGGCCGTGAAGGCCTGGCCTCGCCCATCCTGAAGTTCCTCAGCGATGCCGCGGTGGCTGGCATCCTGGAGCGCACTGGAACCCGGGACAACGATCTGATCTTCTTCGGCGCCGACACCGCCAAGGTAGTCAGTGATGCGCTGGGCGCGCTGCGCCTGAAGCTGGGTCACGACCTGAAACTGGTGGAGCGTGGCTGGCGCCCGCTGTGGGTGGTGGATTTCCCGATGTTCGAGTACGACCCCGACGCAAAGCGCTGGGTGGCCATGCACCATCCCTTCACCGCACCGGCGAACGAAGACCCTGTGGCACTCGCCGCTGATCCCGGCAAGGCGGTGGCCAAGGCCTACGACATGGTGCTGAACGGCTCCGAAGTGGGTGGCGGTTCGGTGCGTATCCACCGCGCCGACATGCAGTCGGCGGTGTTCGCGCTGCTGGGCATCGATGCCGAAGAGGCACAGCGCAAGTTCGGCTTCCTGCTGGATGCGTTGAAGTTCGGTGCGCCACCGCATGGCGGTCTGGCCTACGGGCTCGATCGCCTGGTGATGCTGATGGCCGGTGCCGAGAGCATTCGCGAAGTCATCGCCTTCCCGAAGACGCAGACGGCGGCCGATCCGCTGACCGATGCGCCCACGCCGGTGAGCGAGGCTCAGCTGCGCGAACTTTCCATACGTGTCAGAACCCCGGCGCCGAAAGAGTAAGGGTTCGGTGCTGTTCGTCCACGGACTGTGGATGACCGGCGCCGAATCACTGTTGATGCGGCGCCGCCTCGCGGCCCATGGGTGGCGCCTGGTGGTATTGCCCTATTCGTCGCTGGCCGAGTCGATGGATTCCGTGGCGCGTCGCTGCGCCACACAGGCGCAGATCATTGCGCGGCGAACGCTGCAGCCGGTGCACCTGCTGGGGCACAGCCTGGGCGGGCTGGTCATTTTCCGCGCGTTCGAGATGGGCCTGCTGCCGGCCGGCCGCTTCAGTGGCGAGTATTGCCGCGTGGTGTTCCTGGGTTCGCCGGTGCGCGGCAGCCAGAGCGCGCGGGCGCTGGCGCAGTATGGTCCAGTGCGTCCGATGCTCGGCCAGATGGGGCGCTCGTACCTGCCGCAGGGCGTGGCACCGCGCTGGTCGTTCGAGCCACAGCTTGGGCTCATTGCCGGAACTCGGCCGTTCGGATTGGGCCGCTTGCTGGGTTCATTCAATGGCCCCAACGACGGCACCGTGGCAGTGGCGGAGACGCGGCTTGAGGGAGCTGCCGATCATTGCGAGGTGTCGGTCACTCATACCGGGCTGACCATGTCGGCCGAAGTCGCCGACCAGGTGGCTTGCTTTCTCGACAGCGGAAGCTTCATCCACCACTGAACGCCGGCTCGTCGCGCTCAAGTCAGTCCGCCGGATCGGCGCGGAGCGAACCGGCGGCCTGTTCCAGCAGTGCGCGCAGCTGTTTCATGCGGGCCGCGCCGATCAGCCTGGCCAGCTCGCGTTCGAACTGTGCGCTCAACTCGATCAGGGCCTTCGTGGCTTCACGGCCGCGCGCGGTCAGCTGCGCCAGCTTGGCGCGGCCGTCGGCCGGGTCGGGTGCGATCCTGACGTAGCCAACGCTGCAGAGTCCGTCGATGAGGTAGCTCATGCTCTGTTTGGTCATGCCGGCCAGTGCAGCCAGGTCGGTGACCCGTGAGCCGTCCGGTTCGATATGGCGGAACACGACGCTGTGCGCGGCGCGCAGGTCATGGAAGCCGCGCTGCGCCAGTGCGGCGTAGGTACGCTCCTGCAGCGCGTGATAGACCTGTCGCAGCAGGCTGCCCAGGGTACGTTCGCGGTCCGGAAAGGAGGGTGGCATGGCAGCGAGCTTGACACATAGTCAGAAATACTGTCTAGTATGGTCAGTCGATCTGACTAGATGATTCAAACTTCGATCGCGAGGCAACTCCATGAACGCAAGACTTACTACTCCGCTGCCCGATGACACCACCATCGTGGACCGCAATCTGGCCGTGGTCGACCGGCACATCCGGGAAGAAGCCAGCGATCCGGACGGCGTGCTGGCGTTGTATACCGAGGATGCGGTGCTGGAAGTCCCCGGCCGCGGCCTGCGTTTCGACACGCACCAGGCAATCCGCGACAACTACGTGCGCATGTTCGCCTCGATGGCCGCGGTCGAGATCCAGCCGCTGGATCGTTTCGCCACCATCGACCGGGTTGTCGACGAGTGCCTGGTGCGGCTCACCGTCACCGGCGACGGCCTGACCAATGCCCCGGTCCGCGTGGGTTCACGGGTGGAGCTGCGCCTGCTGCACGTGTTCCAGATGCGCGATGGACGCATCGCCCGCGAGGAGGTCTTCGAAGGCTGGCGTGAGCTGAACTGATCCGCGACCACAGCGATCGGTCCATCGTGCCGGGTGACAGGAGGCGATGCTCGACAGTGGAGCGACAAGCGTCATTTGCGCCGATACGATAGCCGCGTGGAGGGGACCAGATGAGCTGCAACAAGTTGATGACGCGTGCCGCGACGCTGGGGTTGGCAGCCTTGCTGTCGGGGTGCGCGGGGCAGGGCGGATCGATGCGAGCGCCCGGGGCCGTGGTCATGGTGCCGCCCAGCGTGTCCGGTTCGACCTACTCCTTCACGGTTGGCGAGACCACGTTCACGGCCGATGGACCCACCGGGCGCGTGACCGGGCTGATCTTTCGCGGCAGGAACCTGCTGATTGGCTCCGAGGTGAACAACGTCACCTACGGGTCGAGCTTCTGGACCAGCCCGCAGACCTGGAGCTGGCCGCCTGCCATCGATGCGGCGGCCTGGACGCATCGCATCGACACGGCGGCAAATCGCGTGGTGTTCGACAGCGGCGAGGTATCCGTCAGTGGCCATCCGCTGTCGATCCAGAAGCGCTTCTGGAGCGATCCGCGCCGCAATGCCGTGGTGGGCGAGTACACCGTGACCAATCGGGGCAGCGAGGTGTTGCGGTTCGCGCCCTGGCAGGTCACGCGCGTGGCGTCGGAAGGCCTGGTGTTCTATCCGCGCGGTGCGGCCGATCCTGCCGGGCAAACGCGTCGCGGCGCACCGCGGCCCATTGCGGCCGTGACGGTGCGTGATGGCATCGTCTGGTACGACTTCTCCGGCAACGACTCGCAGACCAAGTCCGTCGGTGATGGCAGGGAGGGCTGGCTGGCGTATGTGGCGAACGGTGTGCTGCTGCTGCAGAGCTTCGTGGATATCCCGGCGGATGCCCCGGCCGAAGGCGAGGCCGAAGTCGAGGTCTACACCGCGCCCAACAACACGCTGGTTGAGCTCGAACCCCAGGGCGCCGCGGTAGATCTGGCACCTGGCGCAACCTCCGCGCCGTGGCGCGCCTGCTGGTACGTGCGCGCCGTGCCTGCGGGCATGGATGTCAGCATCGGCAGCAACGCGCTGGTGGAATGGGTGCGCTCGCAGCTGCCCTCACCAGCTGCTGCAGCACCCTGAAGGGAATCGCCGTCACTGCCGTTGCGCTTGTGGTTGGGCGGCAAACCATGAATCATCCGGCACACGATCCTGGGGAGAAGAACATGCGTCTACTGCTTGCCGCCGCCATCCTGTCGTTGAGCGCCATCACCGCCTGCTCGGGCGGCAGCACTGCTGGCAGCGCCGCCCCGGCCACCCCCGCCGTCACCGCCGACAGCGCCCAGACGATCCTGGATCGTCATGTCGCGGCGATGAAGGCCGGCGACCTTGCGGCAGTGATGACCGACTATGCCGACAACGCCGTGGTGATCGCGCCCCATGGCATCGCTCCGGGTGAGGTCAATGTGGGAGGCTTCAATGTCTTCGACGGCAAGGCCAACATCTCCAGGCTGTTCGCGGTGCTGGCCGGCAAGGACAACGCGGCGGCGATGGCCAGCATGACCACGACCTATGATTTCAAGGGCAGCGACGTCGTGCTGATGCCGTGGGTGCAGTTCAAGGGCCAGCCCAATGAAGTCTCGGGCACCGATGTCTGGGTCATCCGAGATGGCAAGGTGCAGAGCCAGACCGTGCTGGTGAACCCCGCGCCCGCCAAGTAGGAAGCGGCACGCTTACTCGAAGAACGGCACTCCATCGGCCGCGTAGCGGCGCATGGCTTCGATGTTGATGTCGACGCCGATGCCCGGCTTGTCCGACAGCGGGATGTGGCCGTCGACGATCATCTCGCCGTCGTGCGTGACAATCTCCTGGTACATCTTGTCGCGGTGGAAATAGATCTGCCACTCCAGGATCAGGAAGTTCGGCACCGAGGCGCACACATGCGCCGAGGCCATTGCGCCCAGGTATGAGGCCACCATGTGCGGAGCGAAGGGCGTGTAGTAGAGATTGGCGAGGTTCGCGATGCGCTGCCCCTCGCCCAGGCCACCGGCCTTCTGCAGGTCCGGCATGATGATATCGACCGCCCCGATTTCCAGCGGCCGCCGGAAGCCGTAGGCGAGGTACATGTTCTCGCCGGCGCAGATCGGCGTGCTCGACGAATCGGCGATCTGCTTCAGCGCCTCGATGTTCTCGGCCGGCACCGGCTCTTCGAGCCACATCAGGTTGTAGGGCTCGAGCAGCTCGGCCACGCGCTTGCCGGTGGGCAGATCGTAGCGACCGTGCATGTCGCAGCAGATGTCGATCTTCGGCCCCACCTCCTTGCGGGCAGCGGCCACCTGGTCGACCATGCGCTGCAGCTCGCCGGGGCTCGCCGTCCAGTTGTATTGATCGTACTTGCTCGGGTCGCCGGCCTGGTCCAGATCGAACTTCACTGCCGTCATGCCCATGTCCACCGATTCGCGGGCTGCCTTCGCGAAGTCAGCGGGCGTCGGCGACCTGGACTGGTACAGCGCGGTGTCCATGTACACGCGGATCCGGTCGCGGAACTTGCCGCCCAGCAGACGGTACACGGGTACCCCCAGCGCCTTGCCGGCCAGGTCCCACAGCGCAGTCTCCAGTGCCGACAGTACTGCAACGAACACGCCGGACTGAGCGCCGCCGAAAACGCCGCCGCGCCGGATGTCCTCGAACAGCCTGTTCACGTCCAGCGGATTGCGGCGAACCAGGCGCCGCCCGAGGTTCTGCACCATCTCGTACGTGCCGCTGACCGCATCGACCGCCTCGCCGACGCCGTAGATCCCCTGGTTGGTGTTGACCTTCACGAACAGCGAGGAGCCGCCGCGGATGAAACCGCACTTGACGTCGGTGACGCGCAGTTCCGACGGGCTGGAGGCCAGGTTGGCGTTCTGCTGAACCGCGTTCTGCAGGCCCTGGCCGAAGGTGGTTGCCGGGTTTGCCGCCAGCGCGCCGAGCCCGGCCATGCCGCCAACGCCGAGGAATGAGCGTCGTGAGTGTGGGTGTTGCATTTCAATACGTTCGGGTCTTCAGCAGTTCGCGTACCCGTTCTTCCGATACAGGCAGCGTCTTCGCGTTTTTCTCCATCCACTGCGAGAAGTCCCGTTCGATATCGTCGGTCCAGCGCGTGTCGATCTGGCCTGCGGTGTACTTGCCTTCGCGCAACCGCTCGTGGCCGAACAGGTCGCGCAGGCGCACGACCTCGGAGGTCTCGACGATGCGCTGCGCGTACTGCGGCGGGATGAACAGCACGGCGCCATCGCGCGCCAGCACCACGTCGCCCGGCATGACCGTGGCGTCGCCGATGCGGGTCGGCTGGTTGATGCCCACCAGCGTCGTGTTCAGGTTGCCCGCGGGATTGTGGTGCGTCGGCGTGTAGCTGCGGTAGTAGACGGCGAAGTTGTCCATCTTCTTCATGCCGGCGATGTCGCGGATCGGACCGTAGTAGACGAAGCCGTTGCCGGAATTGCCGTAGATGGCATTGGCCAGGTTGTCGCCGACGGTCGGGCCATCCACATAGGCATCGAACTGGTCGGCCACGTACACATCGCCGGGCTTGAGCATGTCGATGGGCCAGGAATTCTGGCTGCCCGAGCGGCCCTCGGCCCGGCCGCGCTTGTCGATCTGCGCGTGGATGTCCGGCCGCCCCGGCATGAAGGTCGCGGTGACTGCCCTGCCCACCAGCACCGTATCGGGGTGCACCACCTTCCAGTCGCCATCGAACTGGTAGTTGAACCGCTCGCCGCGCAGCACGGCCCACGCTTCCTCGAGCGTCACCAGCTTCATGCGTTCGAGGATGTCGTCGGAAACCTTCGGGCGGCCGTCCTCGAAGCGCTCTCCCTGCCACGCCGGCGTCAGGTAGATGAGTTCTTCTTTCGAGATCTGCTGGGCCATCGCGGGCCCACTGGCCATCGTCAGGATGGCGGCCACCATCGCGAGGATCGCCTTGAGTGCGATTCTTCCCGGCATGTGTATCTCCTGTCGAATGGAGTTCAGCGCCCGACGCCGCCGGTCATGAGCCTGGTCTTGGCTTCCCTGTCGCGGGCCACGCCGATCACCAGCAGTTCCAGCGGCGCGGAACCGGTGTTGGTGAAGGCGCTGTTCTCGCCCACGCGCACGGGGATGGCGTCACCGGTCTTCACTGCGGCGGACTCGGCGCCGACCTTGATGCTGCCGCTGCCAGCCAGCACGTAGTAGGCCTCGCCCATATCCGCATGGTCCGCCGTTGCGGTCGAGGCCCCCGGAGGCACCAGCATGTGGTCAACGTACGACCACGTGGATTTGAAAACCGTGGGCCCCAGCACCCGGCGCGAGAGCACATCGGTGGCCGATGCGGCCGGTGCCGGACCACGGCCGAAGCCCCGGCCTGGTGCGCGCAACTGGTCGCGGTCCAGGTGCATGGTCATGAACGTGGGGATGGGGTCGAGCACGGCATGTTCGCGCGTGTCGCCGAGGTCGAAAGCGTCGAAGACGCCGGCCAGGGTGCTCACATTGATGTTCACCCATTGCAGCGTTTCGGTGCCGGAGTTGTACAGCGCGTGCGAATGTCCGGCCGGGCACGGGACGCCCGCCGGCCCCTTGATCAATGCGGTGCGCCCGTCGATGGTGAACTGGGCTTCGCCGTTCAGGATGATGAACATCTCCTCGGCCACATTGTGGAAGTGATGGCCGATGCCCGAGCCCGGCGGAATCTCGCCGCGATGCACGAAGTTGAATTCCGGCGTGACTGCGCCGCGATTCAGCAGGGCAGTGAACGACATGCTGCCCGCGCCGGCATGCACGCCCCGCTGTGGGCGGTAGGCAGAGGGATCGGTATGGGCGATGCGCGCGGCGAGACCCTGCGGCTCGGCAGCAGGCGCTGCCAGGCACAGCAGGCTGGTCGCCACGCCGGCTATTGCTGCGCGCGCCAATGCCTGGATGCGATCGCTCATGCGCCCCCCCTTTGCTTGCGGCCTGGCGTCACTTGCCTGCCGGGTTGCGGAATCCGTGCACCCTCGTCGGAACCATCCACACCGAGGATTCACCCACCATGTACAGCGTGCTGTTGTCCGGCCCGCCGAAGGTGATGTTCACCGGATACTGCGGCGCCCAGATCGTGCCCACGAAGGTGCCGTCCGGTTCGAAGATCTGCAATCCGGTCTTGGTGGCCACGTAGTAGCGCCCGTCGGTGTCGACGGCGGTGCCGTCACCGCTGGAATTGAAGCGGTCATCGGGCTTCGGTGCGCTCATTACCTCGCCCGACACATTCATCTCGGCGAAGCGGCGCTTGTTCGAGAGCGAACCATCTGCAGCCACGTCATAGGCCCACACGAAGTTCTGGCCGGGGCTGTTCCAGCTGTTGTTCACGTACGCGGTCTTGCCGTCCGGCGAAAGCTCCACGCCGTTCGGGAAGGCGAACTCGCCGGCTGGCACCACGATGCGGGCCTTGCCATCCGGCGCAATGTAGTAGAGCTGCGGGCCGGGGTTGAACTTCTTCTCTTCCGGCGTGAACTGCGGGTCGGTGACATAGATGCCGCCGCGCGCATCCAGGACCAGGTCATTGGGGCCATCGAGCTTCCGGCCGTCGATCCTGTCGAGCAGCACCTTCACCACCTTGCCGGTGACCGGGCTCACTTCGACGACGCGGTGACCGAACATGTCGCAGACGATGAGATTGCCGTTGGCCCCCAGGATGGTGCCATTGGTCTGCATGCCCTTCTCCAGAACGCGCCACTTGCCGTCCGGCTCCATCACGATCAGGCGGCTCTTCGCCGGGCTGCCGGTCCAGTCATCGGCCCGGTGATCCTTGAACCACATGTCCGAAAAGTACAACTTGCCGTCGAGCCAGGTCGGCCCTTCGGCGAAGGTGAAACCGTCGGCGATCTTCTGTGGCTGTGCACCTGGCGCCAGCACCTCTGCGTAGCGCGCCTGCTGCTTCTGCGCTTTCTCGATGTAATCGGGCCGCACCGGCCAGAACACGTCGAGCTCGTCGGCACCGGTGTCGCCGATCTCGCCGGAGTGCACCATGCCACCCGGCAGATTCACCACATGGCCTGCTTCGCCAGTCGCGGTGTAGCTGGTATCCATCACGCCCTGCTCGATCGTGCCGCGCAGCATGTAGCTGAGCTGGTCTTCGGGATGGATGTGCCGCGCCGAGGTGGAATCCGGATCAAGGCGCACGTAACTGATCTGCGCATTGCGGCCCCAGATCAGCCGCGCCTGCGCGCTGCTGCGCGGATAGCCGAGGTCGGGCTGCGGGTCGGTGAGCGGCGTCCACTGGATCTGGTTGATGTTCACCACCACGCCCGGCTCCAGCGATGGCGTTGCGCCCTGGTCGGGAAACCCCGGGTCGGCGCCGGACGTGTCGAGGCCTGCGAGGGCCAGGTGATCCAGCCGCACCGGCGAATACACCTCGAACGCCTGCAGCCCATCCTGACCGGCTTTCACGCTGCGAGTGGTGCCCGGTGTCAGGTAGATCACGCTGTCTTTGGACAGCTCGAGCGTCTTGCCGTCGACATCGATGCTGGCCGAGCCCGCGGTCACGATCACGATGAGCTCTTCGCCGAGCGTCTGGGACGGATACTGCGCGCCGGGTTCCATGCTCAGGCGTTCGAGCAGTGCGCCGCGTCCCCAGGCCAGCCGCGCCTGGACACCCGGCGCAATCGTGGCCAGTGGCAGCTCGGCGGTGACCTTCGGCTCGCCGTCGGCGAGTGCCATGGGCACCTGCACCTCGGGTATGTCGCGGGTGCGGCCCTTGATCTGGTATTGATCGATGACGCTCTGGTTGCGGGCCGACCATGGGGCATCATGGTTCGAGCAGCCGGCGATCGCGCAGGCGATACCCACGACAATCGGCAAGAACCCCCGACTTGGATTTTTCATTTTTGGATTGGCACTCGTGTGAGGGAGACAGTGCCGGGGCACTGTAGACGGCAGCCTGCAGGATCGCAAGAATGCCGCCGGAGCGGACCACGCAAGGGGTTGCAACCTCGCTGGCGCCGTTTGTCCGCAAGAATCGAGGAATGCACGGCATGTTGATGCTCTCTCGCTGGCGCTCGTGGCTGATCGTGATACCGCTGGTCGTGGCCGCCTGCGCAGTACCACCTGGAACCGAAACTGCCCGGCATGCCCAGCCATCCGCGGGTGCCGACCAGTGGTGGTCCGGCTACGGCAACGGCGCGGACAATTCGCGCTATTTTGCGTCCCGGCAGATCGACAGGACCAAAGTGGGGCAACTTCAGGTCGCGTGGACCTACCCCTATGGCGATACCGCCAGTGGCCCCATCGTGATGCACGGTGTGGTCTATGGACGTGGCCGCGGTGGATCACTGGTGGCGGTGGACGCCGCCAGCGGCCGCGAGCTGTGGGTTCGCGAAAACATGAACGGCATGACCAGCCGCGGCTTCAATTACTGGGAAAGCAAGGATGGCAGCGACCGCCGGCTGATCTTCGCGATGGACAGCCTGCTGCAGGAGCTCGATGCGCGCACCGGCAAGTCGATCATGTCCTTTGGCAGCGAGGGCGTGGTGGATCTCAGGGTGGGCATCGATGGCCGCGACCCGGCAAGCATCGGCGCCATCCAGTCGAACACGCCTGGAGAAGTCTTCGAGAATCTGTTCATCGCCGGCAGCGCGCCGGGCGAGGGCTACATGTCGCCGCCCGGGGATATCCGCGCCTATGACGTTCTCTCGGGCAAGCTGGTGTGGACCTTTCACACCGTGCCGCGGCCGGGCGAGTTCGGCTATGACACCTGGCCGAAGGATGCGTGGCGGTATATGGGCGGCGCCAACAACTGGGGCGAGCTGACCATCGATGCGGCGCGCGGCATCGCCTACATTCCCGTCGGCTCACCCACCTACGATTTCTTCGGCGCCGACCGCATCGGGGCCAACCTGTTCGGCACTTCGATCGTTGCGCTGGATGCCCGCACCGGCAAACGCCGCTGGCATTTCCAGCTCGTGCACCACGATCTGTGGGACATGGACCCGAACGCAGCACCGCAGCTGATCACCATTCGCCATGAGGGCAAGCCTCGCGACGTGGTCGCGGTGGCCGGCAAGACCGGCTGGCTGTATGTGTTCGATCGCGATACCGGTGACCCCATCTGGCCCATCGAAGAGCGCCCCGTACCGAAGTCGTTGATGCCGGGCGACGAGGCCTGGCCGACGCAGCCCTTCCCGACGCTGCCGGAACCGTTCTCGCGGCACAGCTTCACGGAAGCGGACATCAGCCCGTATCTGTCAGACCAGGAAGCCGCGGCGATTCGCCAGCGCCTCGCGGCGGCCCACAACGAAGGCATGTTCACGCCGCTCAGCCTGCAGGACACCGTTCATATTCCGACCAACCAGGGCGGCACGCTGTTCGGAGGTGCGGCCTCGGAGCCGGACAGCGGTGCGATTTACGTCGTCGCGCATGACAATCCCGGCATCCTGCATCTGGTGGATCCGGATGCCGCGCCAGCGCGGCGCGGCGGGCCGCAGGTTCCGCCGGGGCAGGTGATCTACCAGGCGCAATGTCAGGTCTGTCACGGCGCCGAACGCCAGGGCACCGACAACGGTGCGCCACTCGTGTTCGCAACTTCCGATCCGGCCAGCGGTGCAGTCGCCGGTGCGCCGCGTGTGGACGCCGCAAAGGTCCGGGAAATGCTCAAGACGGGTCGCGGGCGCATGCCGCCGTTTGCGCATCTGTCCGAGTCCGAAGTGGATGATCTTGTCCGCTTTCTCACCGCACCGCCGGGTGGACGTGGCATCGGGCCGGGCGGATTTCCAGGGCGGGGTCGCGGCAGTGGCGCTGGTCCCGCTGCGCCGCCCGAACTCGTCGTTGGTTCCGGGTCTGCGGCAACGCGGGCGCAAGGCGCGCGCGGCCCTGCAACCAGTTATCCGCAAGGATCGCCGGCGGAGTGGAAGCGCTACGAGATCAACGAATACAACACGGTGGGCAACCGCTTTGCTCCGCCGTTCACTTCCATCGTGAAGTACGACCTGAACAAGCCCGGCATCCAGTGGCGCATCGGCTTCGGTGATGATCCGGACCTGGCCCCGCGCGGTATCACGGGCACCGGCACGCCGGGACTGCTCAATGGCGTCATCGTCACCGCTGGGGGCCTGGTGTTTGGTGCCGGGCGCGACAACCAGATCCGTGCCTGGGACAGCTCGAACGGCAAGCAGCTGTGGTCGGCGCGTTTCGGCGGCGACTTCATCGGCTCGCCGGTGATGTACCAGATGGATGGCCGGCAATACCTTTTGGTGCCGGCTTCTTCCGCCGCGCCCCGACGCGGCGGTCCGCCTCCCGATGCGGCGGCGCCGATGGGATGGGTCGCGTACGCGTTGCCGGCTCAGCCCAACTGATCGGCCGTGGCGATGCGGTTTACCGCCGCATCACCAAGCCGATCACGCAACTGCGTCAAGTACAGGCTGCGCGGTGTCACGTGCCGGTCCAGTGATTCGATGTAGCCGCTTTCCTTGCCCAGGTCCTGGTACTCGGTGTTGAAGATCACTGCATTCACGCCCATGTGCCCGAAGCTGTAGTTCTGCGCGGTGGGGGGCTTCTGCACCAGGAAGTCGCCCTCGCAGTTCCAGAACACGGTGTTGGCGCCGGACCAGCCGATGATGAAGTTCTTCCAGTAGCGCGCGGTCAGCGGTGCCTTCACATTGTCGTACAGCGTGCCGGTGGCCCATTGCTCGTGCGGCTCGCTCGATGAGTAGGGGCTGGTGGCGCGACAGTCCAGGTACACATTGCCGCTGGCCGTGGGCTGCCCGGCCATGAACGAATGACGCCCCTTGTCCGAGTGACAGCGCTGCACCAGCGCCAGCTGCCCGCGCAGCGCGAAGGTGAAGCGGCGCCCGCCCGCGCGCACCGACACCGGTTCTCGCGACACGCAGTCCTGCACGGTCACCCATTTCGATCCGCGCTGCGTGCCCACCATGGTGTTCACGAAATGCAGTGCGGTGGCATTGCGCACCCAGCAGTTCTTCGCGTTGTCGATGTTGATGAAGTCGCGGTAGTGGTTCTCGTCCGAGTAGTACTCCTCGGCCGCGTAGTCGGGGCGATCCATGTTGCCGTAGTTCGCCGTGCGCACTGACGGGTCGAACTCGGACATGCCGCGCAGGTTCTCGACGCCGATGTTTTCGATTCTTCCCGGCTCGCTGCTCGGCATCACCAGTCCGCCGCCCCAGCGGCGCTCGATGGCGCAGGTGATGGGCGCATCCAGCACGATGGTGTTGCCCTGGACATCAACGATGACTCGATCCCAGTCGACATCGAAGGGGCGCCACGGGCTGGTGGTGTTGGGCGCGGACATGCCCACCGCATCGATCCAGGCCTGGTTGCCGATGCGACGCACGATGACCGAGGTGCCAGGTCTGAGGCCACGCGTGGACGCAACCTTGAACGCGCGCGCGCCCACGGGCACGTAGTCGTCGGCGACTTCGCGCTGGCTGGCCTCATCCGGCACTGCGCCGGATTCGCCGCCAATGGCGATCAGCGCGGTGGGCCCTCTGCCTGGACCCGGGCCGCCAGCAGCGCGGCCAGTGCCGGTGCCGACGAGGATGGTGCCGGTGTCCCCCATGCCTTCGCCGCGCAACACGATGCCACTGGCGCGGATGCGCACCGGCGTTGCCATGCGGTAGTAGCCCGCGCGCAGCAGCAGCGCGCCGCGCAAGCCGTTCGCATCGGCCGGCAGCGCGGCCATGCGGTCGATGGCGGCCTGCAGGTGTTCGGTGTTGTCGCCGGCCACCGGCCACAGGGTCTCGCGGACTGGCAGCGTCGGGATGGCCACGCCGCCGCCACCGTAACCGGCATGCGAGGCATCGATGATCGTGTTGCCGAGTTCGTCGGCGGCGTACTTCAACTTGCCGTCGGCGCCCGGATAAACGCGCGAGGTGGTTGGTGCAAGGTCCTGCGCTCCCGCACCAGATATCAGGACAGGTGCCGCCATGGCGAATTCGAGAAGTCTGCGCCGGGACAGGTTCATGATCACTCCGCGAACAGGATGGTGATTGCCACGCCGGGGTTCGTAATTTAATGTGCCCCGGCACGGCATCGGCAGGGTCGTAGCCTACCACCGCAGGAACAACAACAACCCATGACATCACTGCACAAGTCCACCCTGTACGTTGCGCTGGCACTGCTGATTGCATCGGTGGCCCTGTTCGTCGCCGATCTGCCACGCATTGCCGGCCCCGTGCTCACCGTTTGCTTTGCGCTGGCCGCCCTCGGCGTGCGCGGCTCCGGGCGCTTTCGCGGCATCTCGTTCAGCCTGCTGATCTTTGCGGCCGTGTCGCTGGCGATGACCTACCCCGCGCCCTTCGTCAGCTGGGGCGGGTTCAAGATGAGCACGCTGATCGTGCCGCTGCTGCAGATCATCATGTTCGGCATGGGCACTGCGATGAGCGCCGCGGATTTCGTCGGCGTGGTCAAATCCCCGAAAGCCGTGTTCATCGGGCTGGCCTGCCAGTTCACCATCATGCCGTTCATCGGCGCCGCGCTTGCCCTGGCGTTCCATCTGGAACCCGAAGTTGCCGCCGGCATCATCCTGATCGGTTCGGTGCCCAGCGGGCTGGCATCGAATGTGATGTCCTACATTGCCAATGCGAACCTGGCGCTGTCGGTCACGCTGACCACCTTCTCGACGCTGCTGGCGCCGCTGATCACGCCGTTCTACATGCAATGGCTCGCCGGGGAACTCATCCCCATCGATACCTGGGGCATGATGTGGAGCATCATCAAGATCACCATCCTGCCCATCATGGCCGGCCTCGTTTTCAATCACTTCCTGCACGGCAGGACGAAGTGGCTGGATGACCTGATGCCCAAGATCTCGATGGGCGGCATCGCGGTGATCCTCATGATCATGACCGGCGGCGCCCGCGACAACCTGCTGGTGATCGGCATGGTGCTGATCCTGATCAGCCTGCTGCACAACGTGGCCGGTTACCTGCTCGGTTACTGGAGCTGCCGCCTGCTCGGCCTCGACGAAAGATCCTGCCGCACCATTTCCTTCGAGGTGGGTCAGCAGAACGCGGGGCTCGCCACGGGCCTTGCACAGGAGATGGGCAAGATGGCGACCGTGGGGCTGGTGCCCACGGTGTTCGGCTCGCTGATGAACATCACCGGCGCGACGCTGGCCACCTGGTGGCGCGACCGGCGCATCCCGGGCGCCAAAGAGGCGGCCTGACCGGCTGCCGCCGCGGCTGCGGCCCGCTGTGCAACGGGGGGAGAAGATGAAAATAAATCGCAGGACATTCTCGAAGTCCATTGCGTTCGCCGCAGGCGCGGTGGCTTTGCCCTCCTGGGTCACTCGGGTCGACGCCGCTGGCCTGCCGGTCAACCGGGTCACGCGCATCCGTGTTGCCTATCCGCCCAACTACGATCGCAATGGTCCGCAGGCTTTTCCCCAGAGCAACATGCTGGTGTTCGTGGATACCGAAGCGGGCATCACGGGCATCGGTCAGGGCGGTTCACCCGACACCGTGCGCAACATGGCGCGCAGTGTCATCGGCAAGAACGCCTATGAAACCGAGTTCATCTGGCAGCACGGCTTCATGGATGGCTTCTACTCCCCCGGCAAGGAGCGCCTGCATGCGCTGGGCGCCATCGATCTTGCGCTGTGGGATATCAAGGGCAAGGCGCTCGGCACGCCGGTGTACCAGCTGTTCGGTGGCCGCGCGCGACGGCACATCGAGCTGTACGCCACCAATGGCGTGCCGCCGGGTCTGCTGCCACAGGCCGACTTGCAGCGCATGAGCCTGCAGCAGCGCGCGGCGGCCACCATGGCCGCGGGTTATCGGGTGTACCGCGTCGACAGTGCAATCAGGCCGACAGCTGCGGGCGCAGCCGTCGGGCCCGGCGCAGGTGGTGGCGGTGCCGGGCCGCGCCGCGGTGGTGGTGGGCCGGTCGATCCGGATGCGCCAGTCGGCGCGCGCGGCCGCGGCACGTTCAATTCGCGTGCGCGCATTCCCGAGATCGCCGAGGCGGCAGCACAGATCCGCGCGGGCGTGGGCCAGGACGGCGACTGGATGATCGACCTGCACCAGAGTTTCGACTTCCACGAGGCGGTCGAGCTGTGCAGGCTGCTCGAGCCGACGCGGCCGTTCTGCGTGGAGGATCCCCTGCGTGAAGAGCAGTTCCGCACGCAATTGCCGAAGCTGCGCTTGATGACAGCGGTGCCACTGGCGCCGGGCGAGGAGTGGAGCATTCGTGCCGACTTCAGCCCGCTGGTCGAACAGCGCGACATCGACTTCGCGCGCGTCTCGCTGCCCAATGTCGGCGGCATCACCGAGATGCTGAAGATCATGGCGCTGTGCGACACGCACAAGGTCGGCATCATTCCGCACTTCACCAGCCCGGTGGCCACCGCGGCCCACGTGCACACCATGATCGCCTTTCCCGGCCAGGTGCTGATGGAATACAACCTGCATGATCGCGGCGTGGCGTATGCGCCGGAACTGCTCGACTTTCACGACGGCAAGTTGTGGCCCAATGACCGGCCGGGGCTGGGCGTCACCATCGACGAGAAGCAGCTGGACTTCGTCGAGGAGATGACCGAGGGCGCGCCAGGGCCCACCTACCTGCGTCCGGATGGGTCGCCCACGCACTGGTAGTGCCTGCAGAAGCGATCGGGTTCTGCTGCTGAAGAAGACTTAAAGCGTCAGCGCCACGCGTTCCACCGCGCCAGTCAGCGTCTCGCCTTCCAGCGACACGTACAACAACCGTTCCGACACGGACAGGTCGAATTCCATGCGGCGCTCCAGGCGGGAGGCAAGCGCTGCGAGCAGTGCGGCATCGATGGCCTGCACCTCGATGTGCTCCGCGCGATGGATCCGCTCGCCGGCCAGGCGCGCCAGCCAGGCGTGCGCATCGCGGGTTGGATACACGCAGACGCGATCCGCCGCCTTCGCCGCCTTGTGCAGCCGCGCCGCCTCGGGCAGCCCCACTTCGATCCAGCACTGGAGCGCGCCGGTCAGGTCGCGCACCACGATCGCCGGCTCATCCGGATCCGACAGACCCCTGGAAAACGCGATGCCTTCCATGTATTCGAGGCAGTACGCCAGCAGTCGCGTGACCAGGTATTCCGCCGACTCCGACGGATGCCGGGCCAGCCGCAGCTCCAGTGTTTCGTAGATGCCCCGATCAACATGCGCGAGCCGCACGGTGAAGACATGAATGGTTGCGCTCAAGGCCATGGCGGCAACCATAGCAGCCGAAAGGACCGTAACATCCCGGCATGACGGCACCGCCCTCCGAAGAAGAACTGCTCGCCTGCCTGCACACTCTCAAGGCCATCGACGCGGACCGTGGCCTGCTCACGCGACTCGATGAGGCGCAGCGTCGCGAACTGCTGATGCTGGCCGGACGCATCTCCCGGCCGGGACGCACCGAACAGCGCAAGATGGCCAGGGCCTTTCGCCGCGCCGAACGCAGGCAGGAGCTGGCCGAAGATCGCGCCGCGATCGAGCAGGCAGGGCTGCGCGTGCAGCGCCGCCGCGACACCTATGCACCGCTGTGGTTGCCACTGCCCGATGCAGCGGCACGACCGGACCTGAACGCTGCCCGCAACTGCTATGTATGCAAGCAGCCCTACACGGAGGTGCATCGCTACTACGATTCCATGTGCCGGCCCTGCGGCGACTTCAACTACGCCAAGCGCGAACAGTCCGCTGACCTCAGCGGCCGGGTCGCACTGGTCACCGGTGCGCGCGTGAAGATCGGCTTCCAGGCGGCGTTGAAGTTGCTGCGCGCCGGCGCGCAGGTGGTCGCGCTGACGCGCTTTCCGGTGGACGCGGCGGCGCGCTACGCACGGGAAGCCGATTACGGGGAGTGGCAGGCCCGCCTGCAGGTGCACGGCCTCGATCTGCGTCACACGCCCAGCGTGGAGCTGTTTGCGCGCTGGCTCGCCGGGCAGCTGCCGCGCCTGGACTACATCCTGAACAATGCCTGCCAGACCGTGCGCCGGCCCGCGGGATTCTTCCGCCATCTGCTGGAGCGCGAGGCACTGGGGGCAGCGGCATTGCCCGATGTCGAGCGCGGACCGTTGTCGCAGCACCAAGTGCTGTGCCGCGCGCTGGTCGCGCACAGCGCCGAGGGTCTGGTGCACAGCGCTGCACTCTCGCAGCGCCGCTACCTGGATGAGGACTACCTGGAAGGCGAGGCATTGTTCCCCGCCGGTCGTTACGACGAGGACAGCCAGCAGGTGGACCTGCGCACCGTCAACAGCTGGCGGCTGCGATTGCACGAAGTGCAGACCCCGGAGCTGCTCGAGGTGCAGCTGGTCAACGCCATTGCGCCGTACATCCTCAATGCGCGCTTGAAGCCCTTGATGATGAAGAGCGGTGCACGCGATCTGCACATCGTCAACGTCAGCGCCATGGAGGGGCAGTTCTACCGCACCACCAAGACGGACAAGCATCCGCACACCAACATGGCGAAAGCGGCGCTGAACATGATGACGCGCACCAGCGCACCGGACTATGTGCGCGACGGCATCCACATGAACGCAGTGGATACGGGCTGGGTCACGGACGAAGACCCGGCGCTGCACGCGGCGCGCAAGGCAGGGGAGGGGTTCGCGCCGCCGCTGGACATCATCGACGGCGCAGCGCGCATCGTGGATCCGGTCTTCGCCGGCATGAATACCGGCGAACACCTGTGGGGCCAGTTCCTCAAGGACTACAAGCCCGCACCGTGGTGATGCTCCGGCTGATCGGGGTCGAGTAACGGCTCTAATCGCCCGTCTCGTCGCGCGCGACCAGTACCGCAATGCCCAGGTCGCCGGTGACATTGACCGTGGTGCGGCACATGTCGAGGAAGCGGTCGACGCCGAGGATGATGCCGATGCCTTCCGGCGGCACGCCAACCATGCCGCAGATCAGCGCCACCACCGGCAGCGAACCGGCCGGCACGCCGGCGGTGCCGATGCCGCCGAGGATGCACACCAGCATCACCGTGACCTGCTGCACCAGGCCCAGCTCGACGCCGAAGAACTGCGCCAGGAACAGCACCGTCACGCCTTCGAACAATGCGGTGCCGTTCTGGTTGGCGGTGGCGCCGACCGTCAGCACGAAGCGCGAGACGCGCCGGGGCAGACCCAGCTGCTCATCGGCCACGCGCAGCGAGGTGGGCAGGGTGGCGTTCGACGAGGCGGTCGAAAAGGCCATGATCATGGCCTCCTCCACGCCCTTGAAGAACTTCAGCGGGGGAAAGCGGCCGATCAGGCGCAGCGCCAGCGAGTACACCACCACCAGGTGCAGCAGCAGCCCCGCCAGCACCACTCCGACATAGGCGCCCAGCCGCACCAGCAATTCCCAGCCGAACAGCGCGGCCAGATCGAACATGAAACAGAACACCGCATACGGCGCCAGCCGGATCACCAGCCCGATGAGCGTCATCGAAATCTCGAACAGCCCTTCGATGCTGCGCTTGAAGGTATCTACCGCCGCGCCTCGGCTGAGCACCACGCCCACGCCGATCATCAGCGCGAAGAACATCACCGCCAGGATCGCGTTGCTGGAGGCAGCGGCGAACACATTGTTGGGCACGATCGAGAGCAACAGGTCCAGCCCGCGCGGCTGGCCGGCACTGTCGCTGACGATGGCGCTGGCGCGCTCGGCGCCTTCGGCCAGCAGCTGGTTGGCGGCGGCGCGGTCCACGCCGGAACCGGGTTGCAACCAGTTGACCAGCAGCAGGCCGATCACGACGGCAATGCTGGAGATCAGCACGGTGTAGCCCAGCGTCTTCCAGCCCACCCGCCCCAGCGAGCGCACATCGCCCATCTCGGCAATGCCCACCACCAGCGCCGAGAACAGCAGCGGGATGACCAGCATGAAGATCAATCGCAGGAACAACTGTCCGGCCGGGTTGGTGATCCAGGTGGTCAGCCACTGCACCCAGCCTGCGTCGGCGCCGGAAGTGGCGTAGGCCGTCAGGCCCAGCGCCAGGCCGGCAACGAAGCCGATCGCCATTTTCCAGTGCAGCGGCAGTTTGTCGCGGCCGCCGCGCTGGCCAATGCCCACATCGCTCATCGCGCTGTTCCCCTGATGCTTCCGGGCGAGCTTAGCAAACCGGGGCGCGGGCCACGCTCACGGAGCGCCGCAAGGATGTCCATGGCATCCGCCGAAACAAGATGCAGTCGGCGGCATGGCAGCGCGAGCCGTCAGTGCTCGATGGCCCATGCTGTACGCGTTGCCGCTGCGCTGCCCGGGTGGGGCGCAGTCAAGGGCACCGGAATTCCGGTTTAGGGGAAACACGGAGTCTCCTGGGAGGCGTGTGCATTTCACAGCATTCCGCCGAGCGCCGCAGCACCATGGCTCCACACGCCGGTGGCGGCATCAGGGACAAGTCCATGAAGGCACTTCAGAAGCAGTTGGACGGGCTTTGCGGCCTCCCCGATGCGTTTCCCGCGGTGTTCGCTGGCTCACGGTGGACTGCCACAGTGGCGGAACCGCCCTCGCGCGGGCTCTCCACGCAGGCCGTTGCGGCGGGCATGGTTCGATTCACCGATCAGGCACTTGGCCTGGTGCGATCCGGGCAGATCTCGCTGGCGCAAGAGTTTCGGGGCCGCCTGGACTAGGGCAGGTCAACCATGCACGCACGCCCCGGCAGATCGTTGCAGTCAGCTCACTCCGGAACAGCCGGCGTGGATGCGCGCCCGGAGCCCATCCTGCTGGCAGAAGAGGAACGCTTGCGAGTGTGGAGCGTGGTCATGCAGTCCATGCGGGAAGGTGTCGTCGTGTGCGACCCGGCCGGCAGGATCATCGCCGTCAATCAGGCCTTCGAAAGGATCACGGGATACAGGGAGACCGAGGTCGTCGGCAGTACACCCCGGGTCCTCCACTCCGGCCGGCAGGACCGGAGGTTTTACGCCCGGATGTGGCAGCGCCTGCGCGAGACGGGTGAATGGTCGGGAGAGATCTGGAATCGCCGCAAGAACGGCGATGCCTTCCCGGAATGGCTGACCATCAATGCCGTGCAGGACGCGGACCAGGTCACGCATTACATCGGCGTTTTCTGCGACGTCTCGGAGTTCAAGGCGCAGGCACAGCACCTGCGCCAGCTTGCCCAGTTCGATGCGCTCACTGAGCTGCCGAACCGTGCGCAGCTGCTGCAGCGGCTGGCTAATTCGCTGCAGATGGCGGAGCGGCGGAATCAGCTCATGGCGGTATGTTGCCTCGATCTCGACCGCTTCAAGGAGATCAACGACTCGATGGGGCACGTCGCTGGCGATGCGCTGCTGCGCACCGTGGCCAGGCGCATCCGCTCCGTGGTGCGGCACTCGGACACGGTCGGTCGCATGGGCGCCGACGAGTTCATCATCGTGCTCGAACAGCTGAGCGGACCCGATGCCGCCGCGCGGGTGGCCGAAGAACTGCTGCGCGCGGTGCTGCGGCCGGTGACACTCGCGGGCCAGGATGTCGCGGTCTCGGCCAGCATCGGAATCTGTCTCTTCCCCAATGACGGGGCCGATGCGGGTGAGCTGGTGCGCAACGCCGACACCGCGATGCACCAGTCCAAGCAGGATGGGCGCAACCGGGTGACGTTCTATGCCCGTGCCATGAACGAACATTCAGCAGCACGTCTGCGCACCGAGAACGATCTGCGCCAGGCGGTCGCCCGGCAGGAGCTCGAGGTGCACTTCCAGCCGCAGGTGGATGTGACGACCGGACTGGTCGTGGGTGCCGAAGCGCTGGCACGCTGGAACCGCCCGGGATTCGGGCCGGTGCCGCCGGCAGAGTTCATTCCAATGGCAGAAGAGTGCGGACTGGTCAGCGCGATCGGTGAATGGGTGCTCGACACCGCCCTGCAACAGGTGCGGGCCTGGGACGTGATGGGGTTGCCGCCCATCACCGTTGCCGTGAACGTCAGCACCCTGGAGTTTCATCAGCGGGGCTTTGTCGAGCGCGTCGCAGGTTCCATCGCTGCGCACGCCGTGCCCGCAGCACGCGTGGAGCTGGAGATCACGGAAAGCATCGTGCTGCGTGACCTGGAGGAAGCCAAGCGGATCTTCGGCGCGCTGCGCGAACTGGGCGTCAAGATGGCCGTCGATGACTTTGGCACGGGCTACTCGTCGCTGAGCTACCTGCGGCATTTCTCGGTCGACAAACTGAAGATCGACAAATCCTTCATCGACGATTCGTGCGACGAGAAGGTCGTGAAGCTGATCCGCGCCATCATTGCGCTCGCCCGCAGTCTCGACATCCGCACCAATGCCGAGGGTGTCGAGAATCTGCAGCAGCTTGCGCTGCTGCGGAACGAGGGTTGCGACGAGGTCCAGGGGTACATCGCGAGCCAGGCATTGCCAGCCAGCGGGTTCGAACAGCTGCTGAGGAGCTGGGATCCCGAACGGACGAGGACGGCACATGCACGGGCGTAATGCGGTCATCCCATGCGCATCATCACACGGCGATCGTGGATCACGATGAGCGCTGCCAGCAAAACAAGAACGTTCGCCGTCGATCGGATGATCTTCCTGCTGGTGCTCCTGGCGCTGGGGGCCCTGTGGGCCGTCGTCGTCGCATTCACCAATGGAGAGCGCGAGCAGACTCTGGAGCGGGCCAGGGAGCAACTGCAACAGACGGTCATCACTCTCGCCGATTTCAACGAGCTTTCCCGTCGCGTGGCCGATCTGGAACTCGGTGGCAGCGAGGGGCGTACCGATGCGCTGTGGCGTGCGTTGCTTCAGTACCCGGCAGCCAGCATCTGGGTGGAGAGCGACGGCGAGGTCACCGGTGGCCTGCCGGCAGTCGATCTCGCGGGCAGCCTGGTGGTCGAGGAGGCGCGGGACCAATTCGTCGTCTACGCAGCACTGCCCGCCCAGGAGGCGCTGGCCGACTGGCGCCGGGACCGCAAGCAGAGGTATTGGTCGCTGGCGCTCGTCAGCGTGGTGCTGCTTGGCCTGACCCATTTGCTGGTGCTGGCCATCCGCAGGCGAACCGAGGCGGAGCGGGAATCGGCCGCGGCAGAAGAGCGCAACCAGCAGCTCGAACTGTATCGCGAGAAGCTGGAGCATACCGTCGAGGAGCGTACGAGCGAACTGGCCGAGGCCAACAACAGACTTGGAGAAGAGCTCAAGGAGCGCAAGGCTGCCGAGGCCACGTTGCGCGAACACGACGCGCTGTTGAGCAGCGTCACCAAGGGGGCCGGTGAATTGCTGGGGGCCCACAACAACGACGAGGCCATCGATGCCGTGCTGGAGCTGATCGGCAAGACGGTGCAGGTCAGCCGTGTCCAGCTGCTGAGCCTGAAGCAGGACAGCAGCGGCTATTTTCACGCCAATCCCTCACATGAATGGTGCGCGCCCGGCCTCGATCCGTTGCTGCACGATACGGCGTTCCATGACATGAACGTCAGCCAGGAGTTTCCCGCCCAGATCCGTCCGCTTTTCAATCAGGGCCTGGCGCAGATCCATCTCGATGACATCGACGATGCCTGGCGTGAACGCTACGCGCGCGTGCAGATGCTTTCTGCCCTGCACCTGCGCGTGATGGTCGAGGGCGAGATGTGGGGAAGCCTGTGCTTCATCGACTCGGTGCGCAGGCGCCGCGAGTGGAGCTGGGCGGAGACCGATACGCTGCGCACGCTGGCCGACCTCGTCGGCGCCGCCATGACCCGTGCCCGCTACGTGAAGGAACTCGCGGCTGCCAACACCATCGTGCAGAACAGCCCGACCATTCTTTACCGCCTGCAGGGCAAGCCCGCATTCCCCCTCATCTACATTTCGCACAACATCACCAAGTTCGGACACGATGCGGCGGAGCTCATCGACCGCAGCGACTGGGTCGACCTGCTGGTTGAAGAGGCGGACCGCGCCACCGTGCGTGAAGCCATGAGCCGCATGCTGGCGTCGGATGGTCGCGGCGCAGCGCTGGAGTTCCGCCTGCGCACCGGCTCCGGCGACACGCGCTGGGTGGAGAACCGCTACACGCCGATCCGCGACGACAACGGGCGCCTCGAGGAAGTCGAGGGCATCATCATCGACATCACCGAGCGCAAGGCCGCGGAAGAGAAGATCGCCGCCATGGCGCGGACCGATGGCCTGACCGGACTCGCCAATCGCAACACCTTCAACGAGCGGCTCAACATGGCCTTCGCAGCCACGCACCGGGGCGGTGCGCCATTTGCCGTGTTCTACATGGACCTGGACCGCTTCAAGTCCATCAACGACACGCTCGGCCATGCCGTGGGCGACGTGCTGCTGAAGGAAACCGCCAGCCGGCTGCGCAAGGTCACACGCGAGACCGACCTGGTGGCCCGCCTCGGCGGCGACGAGTTTGCCGTGCTGCAGATGGACATCCGGGATGCGGCCAATGCCGGTGACCTGGCCCGCAACATCCAGCAGGAGCTGGCCCGCCCGCTGGTGATCGACGGCAACGAACTGCGGGTGAGCTGCAGCATCGGCATCTGTCCCTGGAGCCCCAAGGACAAGGACCCGGAAAGCATGCTGGTACAGGCCGACCTTGCCCTCTACCGCGCCAAGGAGGACGGCCGCAATTGCTATCGGTTCCACTCGCCGGACCTCGATCGCGAGGTGATGGAGAGCAGCGCCCTGGCGGACGAGCTGAGGCTCGGCATCGAGCGCGGGGAGCTGGAGCTCGGCTGGCAACCGCAGGTCAGCATCGGCAGCAAGGACATCGCCGGCATGGAGGCGCTGGTCCGCTGGCGGCATCCCCAGCGCGGGCTGCTGCCGGCAGCGGCATTCGTGCCAATCGCCGAAAAGAGCGGTTGCGTCATGGCGCTGGGCAAGTGGGTGCTGGAGGATGCCTGCAGGCAGTTGCGGGCCTGGCGTGACGAGGGCATCAAGCTGGAGGAGATCACCATCAACCTTTCGCTCGGCCAGCTCAAGCATGGTCGCGATCTGATCGATGCCATCCAGGAGACGACCCGGAAGTGGCAGCTGCGACCCCAGGACATCGAGTTCGATGTCACCGAGGCAATGCTGGCGCAGGCCACCTGGACACGCAATGACGTGCTCACCCGCCTGCGCGACCTGGGCTACAAGATCGGCATCGACAATTTCGGCACCGAGTATTCCTCCTTCGAATACCTGCACGCCTACTCGGTGAACCATCTCAAGGTGGGGCGGGTATTCATCCAGGATGCGGTCAGGAATCCCTCGCATGTCCACATCCTGAAGGCCATCATCCAGCTGGCCAACGAGCTGGGCCTAGGCGTCATCATCGAGGGTGTCGAAACCAGGGAGCAGAGCGACTTGCTGCAGGAATTGCAGTCTGCGATCAAGGCGCAGGGCTACTACTACTCCCAGGTCGTGGACGGTACGGACGCAGGAGAACTGCTGAAGATCGGCCACACCAGGGCAACGGACACCGCACATCCATCCGGAATTTCGGGCGGGGAGCCCGGCGATGATGATCAGAAATAAACTCATTCATGTCTGCCTGGCGCTGGGCTTTCTGCTGCAGGCACCTGCCGTGCTCGCCCAGACCGACGCGCGCAACCTGCAGGTGCTGGCACGCACACTGGGCTTCATGGATCCGCCGATGCGGGGACGCCTGATGGTCGGCATTCTCTACGATCCGGCGAGCACGGCCGCCCAACGGGACGCGAACGCCCTGTCCGCCCTGTTTGCAGATGGACTGCGCTCCGGAGGGTTGACTCTGGAAGCAAAGCTGGTGCCGATCGGAGAGGCGAAGGAGGCCGACGTCGACCTGTTCCTGCTCAGCAGGGGCAACGGCGATCGCGCGGCGGCCCTCGCACCCATTCTCAAGTCCCGCAAGCTGCCTTGCGTGAGCTCCGATCTCGACCAGGTTCGCGCGGGAAACTGCACGATCGGCCTGCAGTCGGCGCCGCGCGTGGAGATCCTCCTCAATACCAGACTGGCGGCCGACACCGACATGGCTTTCGCCTCTGTGTTCCGCATGATGATCAAGGAGCTATGAATATGCCTGCCTTGCGTCTCCTGGCCGTGCTGCTTCTCGCGAGCACCGTTGCCAATGCCCAGACGATGGACTACCGATCTCTCGAGGAACTCTTCGGCGAGCCGGTTACCACCAGCGTCACCGGGTCTCCGCAGCGCGCCAGCGCTGCCCCCGCCACCATCGAGATCGTCACTGCCGAGCAGATTCGGCGCTCCGGTGCCGTCACGCTGCCGGGCGTGCTGCGCCAGGTCAGCGGCATCGATGTGCTGCAGTGGACCGCCAGCCACAGTGATGTGGCCGTGCGTGGCTACAACAAGGCGTTCAGTTCCCGCCTGCTGGTCCTGGTCAATGGCCGCCAGATCTACGCCGATCATTACGGCTACACGCCCTGGGCGGCGCTGCCGGTGGAACTGGGTGAGATCCGCCAGATCGAAGTCGTCAAGGGACCCAACAGCGCCCTGTTCGGCTTCAACGCCGTGGGCGGTGTCATCAACATCATCACGTACAGCCCCATCCATGACGATGTCGGCTTCGTGACGGCCCGGGCCGGCACGCAGGATCATCGCGAGGTGTCCGCTGCCGCCACGTTGCGCCCGACAGAAAAGCTGGGCATGCGCCTGTCTGGCGGGGTGCGTGAAAGCGATGACTTCGACACGCCGGTCAGCCAGCTCAACTCCGGCCTGCGCGATGGCGACGAGCGCAAGTCCGCGCGCCTCGACCTGCATTATCAGGCGACCGGCTTCCTGGAGATGGAACTGGAGGCAACCAGTACCCAGATGCGCCAGACCGCCATGGCACCTTCCTACTTCATGGCATACGAGGACCAGCACATCCAGTCGCTCAAGGGCAGCGCGAACGCCGACACGCGCTACGGCCTGACCCAGCTGCAGGTGTACGGCAACTGGATCAAGAACGATGTTTTTGCGACGAGTTACGATTTCCAGACCAACAGCTACTTTCTCAATCCCGATCCGGTGGCCGAATTCGACAACGAACTGATGGTCGCCAGCCTGCAGCACATCTTCCGGCCTGCCCCCAAGCACACCCTGCGCCTGGGCGGCGAGTACCGGGAGAGCAGGCTGCCAACGACACCATCCAGCGGAGCGGTGGTGAGTTATGACGTCGCGGCCGTCAGTGGCATGTGGGAATGGCGCCTGGTGGATGCGCTCACCTTCACGCTTGCGGCGCGTCAGGATGAACTTCACCTCAAGCGCAGCGGGCCGATTCCCGCAGCACTGGGTCTGACCAACGCGGACTGGGACGTCGACCTGACGGCACAAAGCTACAACGCCGCACTGCTCTGGCAGCTCGACGAGCGCAACGTGCTGCGGCTCAACGCGGCGCGTGGCACGCAGTTGCCCAGCCTCTTCAATTTCGGCGGAAGCCTGATGGAGTTTCCGGTGCCGCCCGAGTTCCAGCCGCCGGCAGCGCTGTTCACCACGGGATTGCCGACCGTGCGCCCCACCGAAGTCGACGCCGTCGAACTGAGCTGGGAGCATGCCTTTGCCGCAACGCCTTACTCGTTGCGCGTGTCGGCGTTCCAGGGCAAGAGTCGCAGGGTCATCGCGGATTCCGGGTACTCCGATTTCGCAGCTGCCATATTGAGCGGGCCCACCAACATCGGGGACAGCAGCACTCACGGTGTCGAACTGGCGCTTGATGGACGCAGGGAATCCGGGTTCGGCTGGTCCCTTGGGTATCTCTATCAGGAGATCGACGATGATTTCGGCGAGTCATTCCCCGACTGGCTGACTTTCGCCAACTACGCGGACACAACGCCCCGGCATCTGCTCAGTGGCAGCCTGCACTGGACGCAAGGTGCCTGGGAGGCAGACCTGTACCTGAACTACAAGAGTGATTTTGGTGGCCTGCGCGTCGACGAAAGCTATGTCTTCGACCCCAACGATCCGACCGCCGTGCCCAAGGTG
>Ga0164241_10001136_pt1 | contig 35716 bp, 40 predicted proteins | sample OricomyardsoilBY_FD_108780 | JGI IMG/M metagenome (GOLD analysis project Ga0164241, IMG submission 108780) | Backyard soil microbial communities from Emeryville, California, USA - Original compost - Back yard soil (BY) | ecosystem: Environmental > Terrestrial > Soil > Unclassified | place: USA... | reverse complement strand
TTTCGTCCGGCCCTCGGACAAGGCGCTGCAGGTCGTGCTGGGTCCGATCGCCGACGGCGTGGCCGGCGAGATCCGCGCGGCCATGGGGGCTCCCGCGCCAGCCAAGCCCGCCGTCGCCGCCAAAGCCGCGCCCGCCGTGCTGCCGACCGTCGAGGACGACCGCAAGGCCGAGAAGCTGCTCAGCGCCCTGGGCGGGGCGGCCAACCTGAAAAGCGTCGGCACCTGCTCCAGCCGCCTGCGCCTGGTCGTCGCCGACCAGGGCGCGGTCAGCGAGCCGGCGTTGAAGGCCCTGGGCGCGCGCGGCGTCGTCCGGGTCGGCGACCAGGTCGTCCACGTCGTGCTGGGCCCCGACGCCGAGCGCATCGGCGAAGCGGTGCGCTGCCAGCTGCCCTAGAACAGGTGCGCCTTGAAGAAGGCCGCCGTGCGGGCGTTGGCGGTCTTGGCGTCGGCGTCGTCATAGTGATCGCCGCCGGGCCGCGCGAAGGCGTGGTTGCGGCCGGGATAGGTGTGGATCTGGATGCGCGGATGGCCGTCCAGCGCCGCATGGATCTTCGCCTGGGCGTCCTGGCCGATATATTCGTCGTCGCCGGCCAGGTGCATCAGCAGCGGGGCCCTGATCTTGGCGCCCTCTGACACGTAGTTGTCGGTGCCGCCGCCGTAATAGGCCACGCCGACATCGGCGTCGCTGGCCGCCATGGCCCGGAAGGTCATCAGCCCGCCCAGGCAGTAGCCGGTCACCCCGACCTTGCCGTTGGCGCCGGCCAGCGTCCGCGCGGCCGCGATGGTGGCGACCACGTCCTGGACGCCTTTGTCGAAGTCGTACCGGGTGTAGTAGCCGACCGCCTTGTCCCAGTTCTCGGGCGAGGCCTCGGACAGCGCCATGCCGGGCTCGAAGCGCCAGAACATGTCGGGGGCGACGACGATATAGCCCTGGGCGGCCAGCTCGCCGGCGATCTGCTTGATGCCGTCGTTGACGCCGAAGATCTCCTGGATGAGGACGATGACGGGCGCCGGCTCCTTACTGGGGCGCACGACAAGCGCCTGGAAGTCGCCGTCGGGGACGGTGATGGTCAGGTATTCGGACACGGTCGCGCTCCTGCGGCGGATCGGGGGAGGGCCGCCAGTTTCGACCTCAGCGCGAGGGCGTGATTGAACGATCGTGTCGAGCGCGGTCCGATCCGAACTGACAGCGTTGGACTAGACGGTGAGATCGCGGATCTTGGCGACGATCTGCTCGGGCGAGAACGGTTTCATCAGATAGCCGTTGGCGCCGGCCTGCATGGCCATGACGATGCGGTCCAGACGCCCTTCGCCGGTCAGCATCAGGATCGGAACTTCAGCGCATGCGTCGATCGACCGCAGGGTCCGAACGAGCTCGATGCCGTCGGTGGTGGGCAGGCGCACGTCGATGACGAACAAGCTCGGGACGGCTGCCCGCGCCTTGCCCAGCATGCGCTCGCCGGACTCGAACAGCTCGACCGTAAACCCTTGTGGCGCAAGGGCCGCCTGCAGGAACGCGAGCACCAGGGGATCGTCGTCGACGACGTAGATCGAGGGCGCGACGGCGATTGCCGACATCTGTCCATCCTGGCTTCGACGGCTCCGGGCCGCCACCGTCAGCCTTGCCGCCGGATGCGGCGGGATCAAGAGGCTAAAAGTTGCACGCAACGTGGATAACCCGCCCTTCATGCTTTTGACGGACGGATGAAGGTCCAATCCCTCCCCAGAGGGCGAGACAGAAAGTCCGTGATGGCCGGAGAGACCGCAGACGACGTCGCAAGCCTGCGCGCGCGCCTGGACCGCATGACGCGCCTGGCGGCTGCTCAGGCGGCGCTGGCCGAGGCGGGCCTGGACCTCGACGCCTTCATGCAGGCCATCGTCGAGCATCTGGCCGACCTGACCGGGGCCAAGGGGGCGATCGTCGAGCTGGTCGAGGGCGGCGACCTCGTCTACCGCGCCGCCACCGACAAGAGCCTGATCGGCATGCGCCTGAAGCGTCAGGACAGCTTCTCGGGGCTCTGCGTCGCCAGCGCCGAAGTGCTGATCTGCGCCGACGCCCTGACCGATGCGCGCGTCGACCGCGCCGCCTGCGTCAAGGTTGGGGTCGGCTCGATGGTCTGCGCGCCGCTGATGCACCAGGCCCAGGCCCTGGGCGTGCTGAAGGTGTTCTCCGAGCACAAGAGCGCCTTCGACGACGAGGACATCGACATCCTGCGGGTGCTGGCCTCGATGCTGGGCGCCCAGATGTCGCGCCAGCTGGAGTTCCAGCAGCGTGAGCTGCTGCTGGCCGAGAAGACGGCCCAGGAAGAGCAGTTCGAGACCGCCTTCCACCACGCGCCGATCGGCATGGCCCTGGTCAGCCTGGACGGGCGCTTCATGAAGCTGAACGCCCACTACAGCGGCATCATCGGCTACACGCCGAAACAGGCGCTGGCGTTGGACTTCCAGACCATCACCCATCCCGACGACCTGGAGGCGGACCTGTCGCTGCTGCAGCAGCTGCTGGCCGGCCAGATCCCCAGCTACCAGATGGAGAAGCGCTATGTCCGCAAGGACGGGGCGATCATCTGGATCAGACTGTCGGTGTCGCTGGTGCGCGATCAGGACGGCGCGCCCAAGCACTTCATCGCCCAGATCGAGGACCTGACCGACCGGCGGGCGATCGAGAGCCGCTACCGGCTGATGGCCGAGAACGCGACCGACATCATCGTCTCCAGCGACATGCAGGGCCTAGCGACCTTCGTCTCGCCGGCCTGCGAGACGGTCACCGGCTATGCGCCCGAGGACATCGTCGGCCGCTCGTCCCTGCCGCTCACCCACCCCGACGACCAGGCCCTGGTCCGCGACGCCTTCAGCCGCCTGCTGGCCGGCCAGGCCGTCGACCGTGTGCGTTGGCGCGTGCGTCACAAGCTGTCGGGCGAATGGACCTGGCTGGAGAGCAATCCCGTCCTGATCCGCGAGCCGACGGGCCAGGCGACCGGCTATCTGGACGTGCTGCGCGACGTCACCGCCCAGAAGACGCAGGAAGACGCCCTGGCCGCCGCGCGTGTGGACGCCGAGGCCGCCAGTCGCTCCAAGGCCGACTTCCTGGCCAACATGTCCCACGAACTGCGCACGCCGCTGAACAGCATCATCGGCTTCACCCGCCTGCTGACCGAGAGCCGCGACCTCTCGCCCGAGGACCAGCGGCGGGTCGCCCTGGCCCACGGCGCCGGCCAGGCCCTGCACGCGGTGATCGACAACGTGCTGGACTTCTCCAAGCTGGAGGCCGCGGCCCTGGAGCTGCACAAGGCTCCGTTCGACCCGTCGGAGCTGCTGCGCCAGACCGTGGCCATGCTGGAGCCGCAGGCCGCCGCCAAGGACCTGCGCCTGCGCACCATGATCGACGCCCAGGCCCCGGTGCAGGTGGTCGGCGACGCGGGTCGTGTGCGCCAGGTGCTGCTGAACCTCTTGTCCAACGCCGTGAAGTTCACCTCCAAGGGCGGGGTCACGGCCAGCCTGAGTTGCGTGACCCTGGACCCGATCGCGCCGCGCCTGCGCATCGAGATCGCCGACACCGGCTCGGGCATCCCGGAGGCCAAGCAGACGGGCCTGTTCAACCGCTTCGTCCAGGCCGGTTCATCGGTCTCGGCCCACTACGGCGGCACGGGCCTGGGCCTGGCCATCTCGCGCCAGCTGATCGGCCTGATGGGCGGCGAGATCGGCGTCGACAGCGTCGTCGGTCGCGGCTCGACCTTCTGGTTCGAGATCGCCCTGCCGACGGCCACCAGCGCCGACGCCAAGCCGCTTCCCGACGCCCAGCCGCTGCGCCTGAACGGCCGTCGCATCCTGGTGGTCGACGACGTCGAGCTGAACCGCGAGCTGATGCTGGCCCTGCTGTCAAAGTATGGCTGCGAGGTCGGCCTGGCCGAGGACGGCGCCCAGGCCATCGAGGCTCTGGATGGCGGCGCGTTCGAGCTCGTCCTGATGGACTGCCAGATGCCGGTCATGGACGGCTTCGTGGCCACCGAGACCATCCGCAGCTCTGGCGCGCGTTACGCCGACATCCCAATCGTCGCCCTGACCGCCAGCGCCCAGCCCGAGCACCTGGCCCGCTGCGAGGCGGTGGGCATGAACGACCACCTGACCAAGCCGCTGAACGCCGGCGCTCTGGAGCGGGTGCTGGGCATGATGCTGCGCGGCGCGCCGGAGACGCCTCCACCCACGTCCAAGCCCGCCAACGATCCTGGCGAGGCGGTCCGCCGCGACCTCGTCGAGGTGATGGGGCCAACCTCGGTGCGCTCGCTGCTGGCCATCCTGCTGGCCCAGCTGGAAGGCCGCTTTACCCAGGCGACCGACGTCAAGACCGTGCGCGAAGACGCCCACGCCCTGGCCGGCTCGGCCGGGCTGATGGGGTTCCTGGACCTTTCCAACGCCTGCCGCGAGCTGGAGGGCGCGATCGTCGACGGCCGCGATCCCGGGCCGGCCCTGGACCTGACCCGCGCCCTGGTCTCGCGGACCATCGGCCTGGCCCGGCGCTGGGACACGGAGCTCGCCGTGGCCGAAGCGCCCGACCGGCGGTTCATGCACTGAGCTGGACTAGTAGTTCAGGTAGAGCGCCTCGGAGACCGTCTCCAGCGGCCCGTTCAGCACCTTGGCCACCGCCGAGTGGCCGCTGACCAGCTCCAGCTTGCGCTTGTAGAGTTGCGGCGGCACGTCGGCCCGATAGACCCGCTCGCCCCGCTGGCCGTCGAACGACAGCGCCCAGGCCACGCCGCGCCGGTTGAGGTCGTCCAGCGCCGCGAACAGCGCCGCCTCGTCGATGCCGCCGATATAGCGCTGGTGGTTCCCGGCATAGGGCGGGTCCAGATAGACGAAGTCGCCGGGCCGGGCCTCCGCCAGGGTCTCGCGATAGTCGCGGGTGACGAAGGCCACGCCCTGGATCCGCGCCGACCAGGTCCGTACGACCTTGCCGAACCGCTCGGGCAGCATGCCCTTGCGCGACAGGTGGAACGAGTTGTTGAAGTCGCCGGCCTTGCTGAACCGCACGATGCCGTTGACGCACGTCCGCATCAGGAAGCTCAGGTCCGCCGGCCTATGCTCGGCGTTGAACCGCTCGCGGACGGCGTAGAAGTAGCCGGGACTGTCGTCCTGCAATCGCCGCCACTGCTCGGCATAGTCGGCGACCAGGACTTCGGGCTCATCGCGCACCAGCGTCCAGAATCCGATCAGCGGCGCATAGAGATCGCTGGCGATCGCGCCCTCGCCAGCCAGGTGGAAGAGCGCCGACCCGCCGCCCAGGAACGGCTCCACGTACCGCGCATGCGCCGGCGCCAGGGCGGCGATCCGCGAGGCCTGGCTACGCTTGCTGCCGGTCCATTTCAGGAGCGAGGGCGCGGCGGGGGCCATGCGGCATTTATCTCTTACGCGAGGCTCGGACCGCCAATTGGGGATTGCCTAGCTCGAAGCAATCGAGGACTTCATTCGCAGCTGTCTCCACAGCGGCCAGGTCCAACTCGGACCCTAGGTGATAGATTTTATCCTCGTCAGAAACATAAACTCGACAGTAAGCGGACTCGCCTGGCAACGTGACTATAAATGAGCGGGATGAAATGGCCATATCGACCAGCCATGATCCTTGGTGGGCTCGGCTCTGCTTCAGAAGATACTCGTCCACGTGAACAAGGCGATTTCTGGTCTTTCTGTCCGTCAAGGGGGCCGTATCTATCCCGTGGCACGCATTGCGAATTGTAGCCGCGCGCTCACGCCTCATTTGCCCATCAGATTTAGATTCGGCGTTCCGGTCAGGGCCGTCATTGAAGAGCAAAAGGCAGGCTTGGCCGAGTTGGGTGCAGAGGTCGTTCAATAGTTGAGGAATTTGGGGGTCCGCCAGGATTATGCCGCCAGTGGGCGGTGCAGGTGGCCGCAATTGTCTGAGTTCGCGAATGTGGTCTACGGTTCTTTGAAGAGCGATCAGGCCATCCTTCACGAGCACCATCTTCAAGACTGCAATTTGGTCAGAGCCACGCGCGAGTATATGGCCGCCAATAGGTACGATGACCCTAGTGCGTTCGAGGCCATCTGGCGGTGGGATGTTTGCCAAGTCTAAGTTTCCGCCTGTCGATCGAAAGCCCAGGATCGAACTCACCCGACCTGGGAATCTCTGACTTGTCTAGGAGGAGGTCCAGCGAGGCCGTCCGAACAAAACGCGAGCAGCGGCCTCAGACTGTCATACTGCTAAGGCGGGGGCTTGGCGGGCCAAGCCGGCGTGCTTAGCGCTGATTTTCAGGGGGATGGCTGGCGGAGAGGGTGTCCGCCAAACCAGTAGTCCCATACCGTATCCCGGTGTCTCGCTGCGTCCTTATAATCCATTGATTGTGATAGAATAAATCTCGAATTTGTGTCATTCTGTCTACTGGAGCCCCATTCGATCCTGAGCACAAAGCGGGACCGAAAGTGGGGCCCGAAGTGGGACCGAAAGGGTTCGGCGGAGATGTTAGGCGGAGACTCCGATGAGCGGACGTTCACTCCACAAGCTGACGGCCATTCAGGCGGCGAAGCTCAACAAGCCAGGCCGGCATTCTGACGGCGGCGGCCTCTATCTTTCGATCGATGAGAGCGGGCGTCGACGCTGGGTCTTCATGTACACGCGTGCCGGCAAACGCGTTGAACTTGGGCTGGGCGGTCGGCGAGACCTGACCCTGGCCGACGCCCGTGCGGAAGCCGCGACCTTTCGGAAGATGCTGGTGGCCGGCGCCGACCCAAAGGTTGAGCGCGCTAGGGATGACACGGTCCAGACCTTTGGCGCCTGCGCCGACGCCTATGTCGAAGCCATGCAGCCTTCTTGGCGCAACGCCAAGCACGCCGCGCAATGGAAGATGACGCTTACCAAGTACGCCGCGCCGATCCGCGAGCGCCCGGTCAACGACATCACCACCCAAGACATCCTGGATGTCCTTCAACCACTTTGGACCCGTACGCCTGAAACTGCCGAGCGTTTGCGCGGGCGTATCGAGAACGTCCTAGACGCTGCGAAGGCGAAAGGATTGCGCAGCGGTGAGAACCCCGCGCGGTGGCGGGGCCATTTGAACCAACTTCTGCCCAAGCGCCAGCGATTGACGCGTGGGCATCACATGGCGTTACCATACGATGCCGTGCCGGAGTTCATGGCCAATCTCCGCACGCGTAGCGCGGTTGCGGCGCGCGCCTTGGAGTTCTTGGTTCTGACCGGCGCCCGATCAGGCGAGTTGCTGGGCGTCACCTGGGACGAGATTGATCTTCAGAAAGAAGTTTGGACCGTGCCTGCTAGCCGCATGAAGGCCGGCCGCGAGCATCGCGTTCCTCTCTCGGAGCGCGCGATGAAGATCATCGCCGAACGGCTTGAGGCCGGCTCGATCGGCTACATCTTCCCCGGTGCGACGTCGGCGTCGCCATTGTCATCAATGGCAATGGCGATGCTTCTGCGGCGGATGAAAATCGACGTCACCGTTCACGGCTTTCGCTCGACCTTTCGCGACTGGGCGTCGGAAACGACGAGCTTCCCCCATGAGGTCTGCGAAATGGCCTTGGCTCATACCATCGCCAACAAGGCCGAAGCCGCCTACCGGCGGGGTGATCTGTTCGATAAGCGCCGCAAGCTGATGGAAGCCTGGGCCGGCTACTGCTCTATCGCCAAGAGCGGAAAGGTCGTGGCCCTTAGACAGGGTTAGCCAGCGTCAGGGCGGTAGCCAGCAGGATCGGCGACCCAACGGTTGATCGCGGACTCGTGCCATCCCGCACCGTGGACGCTGATCGGGATCTGACGGGGAAACGTGCCCTCGTTGATCTTTCGATAGAGGGTCGATCGGCTAAGGCCCGTGCGGGCGAGCACGGTCTTGAGGCGGACGATGCGGTCGAGATCGGCCATCGTTTAAGCTCCACAGACTGAGATCTGAAGGCATGCAATGGGCCAGAATTGGATTGCTCGCCGCTGGCGGCAAGGCCTCGCGGGGCCAGATCGTACTCTGGGAAACAAAGACAGGCCCTAGGCGCCTCTAGCGAAGGTGAGACCGTACCTTCAGGAGGCTCGTTGCGCCCTGGCGCCGCCCACTTCGCCCTGGGCTCCAGACTAGCTGCGCTCTTCGCGCCGTCGCAGTTCGTTCTCGACGGCTTCGCGAATGAAGGCGGCAAGCTGGTGAGGACCTAGCAACGCCTCGATACGGCGCACGGTTTCCACCGGCAACCTGACCGTCGTCTGCTTTAATCCAAGCGCGGGGCGTCCCATAGGCTCATGCCTATCGGGTGACGAAGCGCCTTCCAACCCAATCACCGCAGCCGTCTTCAGAAAATTGACATAACCGATATCGCTTATGTATAAGCGATATCGGTTATGGAGACAACCATGCACGTTCGGTGTTCTCGAACTGATCAGGCTGGCGATGGAGGGCATACCCAGGTCTCTCGCCGACGCATGCTCGCGGGAGCAACGGTAGCCCCGTTGGCGGCCAGCCCAGGGCAAGTTCGCGCTTCCGCACATCCATCCATTGAAGTCTGTCGTCAGTGGCTGGCCATCGACGCCGAGCAGCGCCGGCTCCAGCTTGAATGGGGCACGCTGGAAGGCTGGCTGATCACCCACCGCAATTGGTACAAGCTCACGCCCGCTCAGCAGGCCGAAATCCCCGAAGGCGCCAGGCTCTCTGAGATCGACGCGCGGCTCGATGTGCTGGAAGTCGAGGGACACGCCCTCCTCAAGGCCATGCGGCCCAAGCCTGCCAAGAGTGTCGAGGCCGTCATCGCCAACCTGTCGGTAGCGGCGCGCCTGATCTTCGTGGAAGATCACCCCGAAGCGCATGGCCTGATCACCCGCGCCGTCCGAGATCTCGCCGCCTTGTGCGGTGGAAAGTGACCCGCCGCGTCCCGCGACGACGGGACGGCGCCGACCGCCCTCTAGCGGCGACGTTTCGCCGTAACGCCGCTGGCTTCCACCAAGGTGCCGAGGCGGTGCTGACGCGACACCCCGAGGGTGCCCGCTACTTCCTGGCCATCGCCATCGAACTGGCGCTGAAGGCGTACCTGCTCGACCGAGGGGTCAGCGACGACTGGAACCGCATCTACCTCCGGCACGACCTCGTCAAGATGCTCCGGTCTGCACGACGCGCCGGCTTTACTGACGCTCCCGCCAAGCTCGCCGAACTCGCCGCGCTCCTCGGCCCTTACTACAGCGTCCACGCCATCTCAGAGATGTCGCCGCAAGCCATCGGATCGGTCTGCTGGGTGGAGGCTTGCGAAACTGTCAGGGCGCTCATCGACGCCGTCGTTGAGGTCGCCGGGGCGGACGGTTTTCGAGACGGCGCAGCGTGATGGCCCGCCTTCGCCTGCCTTGGCCGCTTGCCACGAGCCAGTGGTGGCGCTGGCGACATCCCAGCCTCTGGCGTGGCCGGACCTTCGATCCTCACAACACCCAGCAGGCCATGTCCTATGCGGTCCTGCGCCTTCGCCGCGAGACACGGGATGTCTTCCTGCTCAACCACATCAAGGCGCTCGACTACGCGCTGATAGCGCGTCACCTCGGTCTTTCTGTCGCCGATGTCCAGGCCCGGTTCGCCGAGGCGCTGTTCGAGATCTCGCGCACAATTGATCTGATCGAGCGCGCCCGTCCTCCATCCAGACTGTCCAAAGCGGAGCATCCCGATGTCTGACGACAAGGGGCCATTCGCCGTGTCTCGGCGTGTCGTGATCGGCGCCGCCAGCGCGGTGCCTGTCGTTACCGGCGCCGACGCCAGGGCACTCGCAGACCCGGCCGTGGCGCGCTGCGCCGAGTGGATGGCGCTCGACGCAGAAATCGATCGGCTGGGCCTGCGCTGGTCGGAATTGGAGACCATCCTCGTGCGGCAGAAGCGGTGGGAGCGCATGACGCCCGAAGAGCGCGGGGAGCTGTTGCCCTCTGAAGAGATGGCGGCCATCGACAAGCAGATGGAGCCGCTGTTCGCCCAGCGCGAGACGTGGCTGGAGGCTCTTCCCGCCATCTGCGCCACCGACGTGCACGGCGTCGTCGCCAAGCTCGAAGTGGCGCTGAGAGTCATGGTTCACCAGCAGGGCGAGGGCTACGACCTCTTCAAGGCGACGATGGAGGAGCTACGCACCGCGCGCTGTCCGAACTGCGGGGCGCCCGTTTGCAAGCGCTAGCCGCGCCCCCACGGCAACCGCCTTGCCCTCCCCGATCTGCGGGAGCCAGGACCGGAACGGTCGGTGCTCGCCCTGGAGCGCTTGGAGAGCGTCTGCCGGGCGGGATGGTGCGGGTCAAGGGCGGCTTCGCCGTCGCTCCGCGATGCGCCCGCAGGGCGCACCCTTGACGCGCGCCAGCCCGTCCGGCCCTTGTTCCACCAAGCGATCCAGGGCGTCTTGTCTCCGAGCGAAGGTCGGCGACGGCAGCAAGTCCGATGGCCGGCCGGCCAGGCCCAGCCAAGCGGCCCTGTCAGCGCACGCGCTTGAAGCGGACACGGTCCTTTCCCGCGATGAGAAAGGCGTCATAGCCGGCGTCGCCCCAGGCCTTCCGCTGCACTTGGCTCGTGTAGGGATCGGTGGTGTTGGCCCACCATTGCTGACGGGCCGCGCTCTTCGGAAGCATGGTGCCAAGGATTAGTTCGATCTCGGCGAAGGTCAGTTCGAGTTCGTCTTGACGCTGGCGACGCAGATGACCCGACAGGGGATCGTATTTGGACATTCCCCAGCATCGCCGATTGGTCCGGACACGTCGAATCCGCACGCGACTAGCGCAAGTGGAGAACGACCTTGAAAAGCCACGCTTCGGGGCGTTTTTGCGCCGCAAGCACTTTCCCGGATCGGCGGCGTTGCCTGCGATCCGACCATGGAGACTTTCGTGACCGATACGCCTGAAGCCCGCACACCCAACCTCGTCGATATCCACGTCGGAGGCCGCGTGCGCATGCGCCGCAAGATGCTGGGTATCAGCCAGGAAACGCTCGCTGACGCGCTGAAGCTCACCTTTCAGCAAGTTCAGAAGTACGAGCGCGGCGCCAACCGCGTCAGCGCCAGCAAGCTCTATGAAATCGCCAAGACGCTCCAGGTCCCGGTGTCGTTCTTCTTCGACGGTTTGGCTGGCCCGATGACCAACGAGGTCGACGAGGTCGGCGCCGCTGCCGAGCGCGTTGTCACCGAGTTCCTCAACACGCCCGAAGGCCTGGAACTAGCCGAGATGTTCCCGAAGATCGGCCGGGGTCGCGTCCGTCGCCAGGTTCTCGATCTCGTCCGCGCCATGGCCGACGACGAAAGCCGCGACAAGACCTAGCAGCTCTTAGCGGATCTCTGGCACCGGGCGGGATTCAGCCTCGAACGCCCGCTTTCCACCACGTCGCCAGAGCGACAGAGTGTGCTCGGCGTCGTCGGCCTTAAGCATGGTCGCCAGGAATGTGAAGGCACCGTAGAGCGCGGCGCGATCGTCGCGGGCCAGTTCGACCAGGCCGGCCTTTTGCACTAGGCCGCCCAGCTCGATCAGGTGGCGGGTGCGCTCGCGCCGTTTCACCACCCAGGCCCGCATATCGGTTCGGGCCTGCCGCGCCTCCAGGCGGTGGCGCGCGGCCTTAGCGCGGCGCTCGGCGTCATTGGTCGCCGCCAGCGCTTGGCGCAGCGCCGTCCTTGCCGCCGCGAAAGAACCCCGCGCCGCGCTTCCTCCAGCCCTCCTTCCGAGCGGCGTTCCCGGCATCGGCCAAATCCAAAAGCCCGCCGGCCAGGGTGTCGATGTCGAGGGCGTCGGCTCCGGTGGCGATGACCAGCTCGCCGAGCTGCGTGACCTTCCGGGCCTTCAGGGTCTTGGCCTTGTCTTCGAGGTTCTTCAGTTCGGCGTCGAAGTCTCGTGGCTTGCGCATCCCAAGTCTCCAATTTTCGATGATGCGCTGATCGTAAAGAAGTCGATCCGGGAATGCTGTAAGGTCGCCGGAACACACTGGGATGGGCCGGTCCCTCCCGAGATTCTTATCTGGGAGGGCGCGCTTATACGTCGTGCCGACGTGCGCTCAGGATAGTAAGTGGTCTATCGCCATGGCGATCTACCACTTCTCCGTCAAAGTCATCAGTCGCGCCACCGGGGCCAGCGCCTTGGCCTCGGCCGCCTATCGCTCGGCCTCGCGGCTCCACGATGAGCGGCTGGATCGCGACCACGACTTCACGAACAAGAGCGGCGTCGTCCATTCTGAGGTGATGCTGCCGGATGGCGCGCCCGAGCACCTGTCGGACCGCGCCACCTTTTGGAACGCGGTCGAGGCCGGCGAGAAGCGTAAGGACGCCCAGCTCTCCCGCGAGGTCGAGTTCGCCATTCCCCGCGAGATGGACCAGGCGCAGGGCATCGAGCTGGCCCGCGACTTCGTCCAGCGCGAGATGGTCGATCGTGGGATGGTCGCCGACCTCAATGTGCATTGGGACATCGGTCCAGACGGCCTGGCCAAGCCCCACGCCCACGTCATGCTGTCGATGCGCGAGGTGGGCGAGGAGGGTTTTGGCGCCAAGGTTCGCGACTGGAACCGCACCGAGCTGGTCGAGCACTGGCGCGAGGCGTGGGCCGATCACGTCAACGAGCGGCTGGCCCAACTGGATATCGACGCGCGGGTCGATCATCGCAGCCTGGAAGCCCAGGGCATCGACCTTGAGCCGCAGCACAAGATCGGTCCGGCCGCCGGGCGCATGGCGGGCGAGGGTCTGGAGGCCGAGCGGCTCGAAGATCATCACCGCATCGCCCGTGAGAACGGCGAGAAGATCATCGCTGATCCGCGCATCGCCCTGGACGCCATCACCCACCAGCAGGCGACGTTCACGCGCTACGACCTGGCGAAGTTCATTCACCGCCACTCGGACGGCAAGGTTCAGTTCGACCAAGCCATGAGCGCGGTGCAGGCCTCGCCCGAGATTGTGGCGCTGGGCCAGGACGGGCGCGGTCAGGACCGCTTCACCAGCCGCAAGATGATCGCCGTCGAGGAGCGGCTGCACCGCGCCAGCGAAGCGATGGCGGAGCGCCAGACGCACGGCGTCAGCGAGCTGGAACAGCGGCGCGCCCTGGCGCGCGCCGAGCAGCGGGGTCTCGTCCTCTCGGGTGAGCAGAAGGCAGCATTCGAGCATGTCACCGCGGCCCGGGATCTTGGCGTCGTCGTCGGCTATGCCGGCACGGGCAAGTCGGCGCTCTTGGGTGTCGCCCGTGAGGCTTGGGAGGACGCTGGCTATCGCGTCCAAGGCCTGGCGCTGTCGGGGATCGCCGCCGAGAACTTGGAGGGCGGATCGGGCATCGCCTCGCGCACCATCGCCAGCCTGGAGCATCAGTGGTCGAAAGACCGCGAGTTGCTCGACGCCCGCAACGTGCTGGTGATCGACGAAGCCGGCATGATCGGCTCGCGGCAGATGGAGCGGTTGTTGTCAGCGGCCGAGAAGGCCGGGGCCAAGGTGGTGTTGGTCGGCGATCCGGAGCAGCTCCAGGCCATCGAGGCCGGCGCGGCCTTTCGGTCGATCGCCGAGCGTCATTCCCACGTCGAGATCACCCAGGTTCGCCGGCAGCATGAGGAATGGCAGCGCGACGCCACCCGACATCTGGCGACCGGTCGCACGGGTGAGGCACTGGGCGCCTACGACGCGCGAGGCATGGTCCATGCCGCCAAGACCCGCGACCAGGCGCGCGAGGACCTGGTCGAGCGCTGGGACCGCGAGCGCATGGCCGAGCCGGACAAGACCCGGATCATCCTCACCCACACCAACGACGAGGTGCGAGAGCTGAACCTGACCGCCCGCGAGCGGCTGCGCCAGGCCGGCGCCTTGAGCGAAGACGTGACGGTGAAGGCCGAGCGTGGCGAGCGGTCGTTCGCGGCCGGCGATCGGCTGATGTTCCTTAAGAATGATCGCGGGCTGGGTGTGAAGAACGGCATGCTGGGCGAGATCGAACAGGTCTCGCCCACGCAGATGACGGTGCGACTCGATGTGAGCCGATCGGTCGTCTTCGATCTGAAGGACTACGCCCAGGTCGATCACGGCTACGCGGCCACCATCCACAAGAGCCAGGGCGTCACCGTCGATCGCGCTCATGTGCTGGCGACCCCAGGCATGGATCGTCACGGCGCCTATGTCGCCCTCTCGCGCCATCGTGACAGCGTCCAGGTCCACTATGGCCGCGATGAGTTCGAGGATCTGGGCAAGCTGAGCCGTGTCCTCTCGCGCGAGCGGGTCAAGGACATGGCCAGCGACTTCGCCGAGCGGCGCGACATCCATGTGCCGGCGTCGATGCGGCCCAAGGAGCCGCAGCAGCGCGGGCGCGGGATGTTCGACGGGTTCAAGCCGGCCGGTCCTGCGCGTCAGCCGGCGACGCGAGCGCCGGAGGTCGGCCAGTTCGACCAGCACCGCGCGATCGAGCGTCACGCCCGCGCCGCGGCCGACGTCCTGCGGATGAACGACCGCGGCTTGCCGGTGCTCGCCCACCAGCGGCGGGCGCTAGACGAGACACGCGAAGCGCTGGGGAAGATCGGCCCGCATGCGGCCAAGGATCTTGAACGGGCCTACATGCGTGAGCCGGGCTTGGCCAGCGAGACCGCCTCGGGTCGGACGCAGCGAGCGATCCGGGTCCTTCAGCTTGAAGCAGAGGTTCGGGCCGATCCGCGCTTACGGGCCGATCGCTTTGTCGAACGCTGGCAGGGCCTGGAGCGTCAGCGCTCGGATCTTCACCGCGCGGGCGACATGACCGGCGCTGGCCAGGTCAAGGACCGCATGGGTGCCATGGCCAAGAGCCTGGAGCGCGACCCGCAGATGGACTCCCTGCTGTACGGGCGCCGGGCCGAGCTTGGTCTGCCTTCCGACCTGGGGCGCAGCATCGGGCAGGGGCTGACGGAATACCTCGGCCTGGGTCGAGGGCGCGGGCTTGGCATATAGGAGGATAGGTGATGGAGCATGTTGTTGGAACGGCAGAGGCGGCCGACGCGGCGGCGGCGTTCGAGGCGCTACGTCGGGAGGTGGCGTTGCTGAATGTCGCCGTGGCTGGACTTGCGGCCGAGCAGGCGCCAGCGCCGGACTACAGCGAGACGCTGGGCGAGATCGCCAAGGGCGTGTCGGTCACGGTTGGGCGATTGGGAAGGCTGGTGGCGAGCCCGGCGCTGGCGATGAGCCCCGTGGAGATGGCCCGGCAGATTGCGGCGGCCGGTGATGAGGCGCGGCGACAGGACTGGGCGGCGGTGCAGCAAGCCCAGGAAGCACTTCAGCGCGCCGTTCGCGATCTCGACGGGTGGATCGACCGTGCGCGGCTGGCCAGCGTGCAGAACTGGCGGCTTATGCAGGCGGCGGCCTTTGGCGTTGTCGGCGGGGTGGTGCTCTATGCCAGCGTGCCAACCATTATCGTCAATGCCGCGCCAGCCCGTTGGGCTTGGCCGGAGAAGAGGGCGGCGCGCATTCTGGGCCGTGACATGTGGTCGGCCGGCGAGCGGATGCTGTCAGTCGCTGATCCGGAGCGGTGGCGGCAACTTTCAAAGCCATCCCGCACCTCTACGTATGGGGATGCCCGTGTCGGTCGCGGGCCAAACCGCGGCAATCTCCCCTACCAGTGATGTGTGGTTCGAATCCGCTGAAGCGGGCCAATGTCCGCTTTCCACCTTTTGTTGACTTCGCTCTAACGCAGTGCCGGTTGTCTCCTTAGCTGCGGCAAGCTACTTTTCCGCACATGAACAGGTCGTTTTCATCCACCTTCGCACGAACGATGACGGCAAAGCAGAAGCGCCAATTCTTCAAGGATCGCTATGCTTTGATGGTTGCGCCTCTGGTGCTCCTGCTGGGCGTCAGCCTAGGTTCTGCCAACAACTATTCGGACCTGCTAGCCTGGATTTCTAGCGTGATGCTCGCTGGACTTACAGTCAATCGCCTGGTGCGCTGACCGCCTTTTCCTGCAGCGAGGCCCATGAGGCCTCCTAACGGCCATTGCGGACGGCGCCTTGCTCGCATGCTGGGCGAGCCGGTTGGCACGTAGCCAACTCTCCCCTCGATTCGGACGTCGGTCTAGCCGGGCGCACAGCGCCATTGGCGGTCCTTGGACAGCTTCAGGCGCTGGATGTTTAGCATTAGACTGATGAGACAAGGCGCCATGAAAATGATGCTCGTCCAGTTCGTTGTATGTGACCTGTGGTGCTTTCAGCGCGGAATGGCCAGGGTGTCGATGCCCGCCGAGTGATCGGTCTGGGGCGGCGGCGGCGCGGCTTGGCGTGCGCGGTAGGACTGTATAGGCGGGGCATCGGCGGAAGGCGGGTTGGCCTTCAGGCGGGCCACCTGACGCTTCATCTGCTCGATCTCCCGCAGCTGCGCATCGAGGATGCCGTCAGCGAGGGCGCGAACCTGCGGATCGCGGATCTTGGCCCGCTCGCTGGTCATGATCGCGATCGAGTGGTGCGGGATCATCGCCTCCAGGTAGGCCACATCTCCGACGGTGGCTTGGCTGCGAACCATGAAGAGCGCCGTGGCGGCGGTGACTAGGCTACCGGCCAGGATCGCCGCGTTGAGCCGCTTGTTGTCGTACATGCCCCACATGAAGCCGATCATCAGCGCGGCCATCACTCCGCCCATCATCAGCGCCATCCACGCCCGGGTCTGGCTGAAGCGAATGTGTTCGGGCGTGTAGGTGTTGAGGTACATCAGCCCGAACATCACCAAGGTCGAGACGGCGATCATCACCGCGAAGCGTCGATAGCTCATCAGCATGGCCCTCCTTCGGCTCTTCGTGGATTTCAGCGGGGCAGGGCGTAGGCGACGAGAGCGTCGCCGATCGGCGTCTCCATGAAGTGATGACCCCCGGCCATGATCACCACGTACTGGCGGCCATCGACCTCATAGGTCATGGGCGTGGCCTGGCCGCCGGCGGGGAGCGTGTCATGCCAGAGGGTCTTGCCGGTCTTGAGATCGACCGCCCGGATCAGGTTGTCGGTGGTGGCGGCGATGAACAACAGGCCGCCGGCCGTGACGACCGCGCCGCCATTGTTGGGCGTGCCGATCTCGACGGGCAGGTTCGAGGCGATCCCGAACGGCCCATTGCGGCGGGCCGAGCCGAGGGGGCGGTCCCAGATCGTGGCGCCGGTGCGCAGGTCGATGGCGCGCAGGCCGCCATAGGGCGGCTCCTTGCAGAGCAGGCCCGTCACGGGCAGTCGCCAGCCGGCGTTGACCTGGATCGCGTAGGGGGTTCCAGCCTGCGGGTCGCCCGCGCCTTCGGCGCCGCCCTTCATGGAGCCGCCACGCTCCTGGCCGCGCGGGGCCCAGCCTTTGCGATCGGCGTCCTTGCGCGGGATCAGGCGGTTATAGTTGGGCATGTCGTTGTAGTTGGCCACGATCACGCCGCGGGCCGGATCGACGGCGATCCCGCCCCAGTCGGAGCCGCCATTGTAACCGGGATACTCGACATAGCGCCGGTCGGTGGTCGGCGCGGTGTAGAAACCGTCGTACTTGGCCATGCGGAACTGGATGCGGCAGATCATCTGGTCGATCGGCGACATGCCCCACATCCGCTTCTCGTTCAGATCGGCCTTGCGCAGCGTGTGGAACAGCGAGAACGGCTGGGTCGCCGCGCGCTGTTGGGGCTCGACACCGCCTTGCGGGACCTTGCGCTCCTCCACCCCCGTCAGCGGGCGGCCAGTGCGGCGGTCAAGGACATAGAGATCGCCCTGCTTGCTGGGTAGAACGAGCGCCGGGATGGGCCCCGCCGAGCTAGGATAGTCCACCAGGGTGGCCTGCGAGCCGAGGTCGTAGTCCCAGACATCGTTGTGCACGGCCTGGAACGACCAGGCCTTCTTGCCGGTCATGACGTCGAGGGCGACGAGCGAGGTCGAATGGGCCTTCTCCGGGGCGCTGCGCAGGCCGCTCCAGTAGTCGACCGCGGAGTTGCCGAGCGGCAGGTAGACGAGCCCCAGCGCCTCGTCGCCGCTGGCCGTGGTCCACATGTTAGGCGTGCCGCGCGTGTAGGTGTCACCGGGCGCCGGCGCGCCGGCGCGATCGGGGCGGGCCATGTCCCAGGCCCAGCGCAGCTGGCCGGTGACGGCGTCATAGCCCTGGATCACGCCGGAGGGCGCATCGCGCTTTTGGCCATCGAGCACCTGGTGGCCGGTGACGATCACGCCCCGAACAATGGTGGGCGCCGAGGTGATCGAGAACATGCCCGGCGCGTGCTCGCCAATCCCTTGGGCGGTGTCGACCTGACCGCCAAAGCCGAAATCGGCGCAGGGGCGGCCGGTCGTCGCGTCGACGGCGATCAGCCGCGCGTCAAGCGTGCCTTCGATGATCCGTCGGGCGCAGGCCTGGGCGGGCGCGGCGCCGGGGACCTCGTAATAGGACACGCCCCGGCAGGCGGCCGTGTAGGGAATGGACTTGTCGTCGACCTTGGGGTCGAAGCGCCAGCGCTGGACGCCCGTCGCCGGATCCAGCGCGATCATGATGTTCTTGGGCGTGCAGAGATAGAGCGTGTCACCAACCTTCAGGGGCGTGGTTTCCGCGCCGTACATGTCGCGCGCGGCCTTGCTCTGGGGAAGGTCGCCGGTGTGGAAGAGCCAGGCGCGTTGAAGGCGGCCGACGTTGCCGGGGGTCAACTGGGCCAGGGCCGAGTAGCGCTGGGCGCCATAGCCGCCGCCGTAGGCGCGCCAGTCGCCGCCGGCCGCGTCGCTGGCGGCGACGGGGCGATCGGCCGAGGGCAGGGGGCTGGCTTTCGATCCCGGCGCCAGCATCACAACCACCGCGCCCATGACCATGACGGCGCTGGCCACGGCCGCGATAAGGCCGGCGGTCTTACGCGCACCTGGCTCGGAAGACAGGCGCGGCGCGCAGGCCAGCACCGCCAGGAGAAGGATGAAGGGGCCCAGCAGCCGGGGCAACAGGGCCCAACCGTTGAGCCCCGCCTCCCACAGGGCCCAGATGAGCGTCGCGGCGAAGAGGCCGCCATAGAGCCATACGCCCAGCAGCCGGCGTCGGATCATCAGGCCGCCGCTGGCGATGAGGGCGAGACCCGCCAAGACGTAGTAGAGCGATCCGCCCAGGAGCGCGAGCCAAGCTCCGCCGAGGGTCAGGGTCAGGCCGATGACCACCAGGATGACGCCGACCACCACGGCGGCCAGGGAGCGGGCGGGGCCAATCGCGGCGGGCATGGGGCGTCTCCGGTTCGAGCGTGACTGTCGGCAAAATGCGCGAGCCGACAAAAGGCGCCGCAAAAAGATTGTGGAGCGATCCTTTTGCGGCGGCGATCAGTGCGCGCCCACGCGCTGGCCTGCCAATTCGGCGACCTGACGCTCGGGCATGACGACTTTCAGGTGGGGGAAGGGGATTTCCACGCCGGCCTCGTCAAAGGCCAGCTTGATGCGCCGGTTGTACTCGCGACCCACCGACCATTGCTGGACGGGCAGGGTCTTGATGCGGGCCTTCAGCACCACGCCGCTGTCGGCGAGATTGTCGACGCCGACCACCTCGATGGGCTCGAGGATCTTGTCGGCGAAATCGGGGTTGGCCTGCAGCTGCGCGCCGACCCGCTTCATGATGGCCAGGGCGCTGTCGATATCGGAGTCGTAGGACACCTGAAGATTGAAGACGTAGTAGGAAAAGCTTTTGGTCAGGTTATGCAGGACCTGGGCTTCGCTATAGGGAAAGACGTGCACCGTGCCGTCGAAGTCTCGCAGGCGGATGGTGCGCAAGGTCATCTGCTCGACGAGGCCGCCGCTGTCGCCGATGCGCACGATGTCGCCGACCGAGACGATGTCCTCGACAATCAGGAAAATGCCGGTCAGGAAGTCCTTGACCAGGGTCTGGGCGCCAAAGCCGAGCGCGACCCCGACGACGCCCGCGCCGGCCAGCAGCGGGCCGATCTTCACGCCCAGCTCGCTGAGCGCCATCAGGATGGCCACGATCAAGATGGCGGCCTGGGCCAGCCCTCGCAGCAGCGGCGCCAGGGTGGCCAGCTGGGCCCGGCGGCGCGGCTCGGCCGCGTGATCGGCGAACCCGTCCATCGTTCGGCCGATCGCCAGGCCGGCAAGTTCGAAGACCGCCACCGCCGCGACCAGCAGGAAGCCAAGCCGAACCAGCCCGGCCAAGGCCCGCGCGCCGAAGGGCGTGGCCGTCCAGGCCAGGAGGTTGAAGCCCCAGATGTCCGCCACGATCAACACGGCGGCCAGCGCCGCCATGACCTGCACGATCCAGCCCGCGAGCCTGGCCAGGCGGTTGACGCGGACCGTCATCTCCGCGTCGGCCGGCCCGGGAAGCCGGTGCGCGCCCAGGCGGGCGAGGCGGCGCGCCAGGCGACCCGCGCCGAGCGCGATGAGCACCGCCGCCGTCGTAAGGGCGAAGTTCAGCGCCCAGGCCAGCGGGCTCAGGCTCGCGAAGTGGGCGAAGAGGGCCTTTAGGGCCGCGAGAATTCGTTCGCTCGCCGTCATCGGATCGCGTTCTCCTTGGCTGTGGACGGGACTTGGCGGGCTCAGGTGGTTGCGAAGGCCGCGGCCAGCGCCCGCCGAATGCCGGCGACCTGACCCTCGGGCGCGCGCCAGCCGATCGTCTCGACGGCGTCGTGGGCGGCCTCGTCGAGCAGCATCGAGCGCACGCCCCAATTGGCCTTGAGACTTTCGGCCAGTTCCGCGGCGCTGCGGCGTCCAGTGGTCTCGCTGGCGAGCAGGGCGACGGTCGGCCCGGAATGGGCGGTCACGGCCAAGGCCAGACCCGCTGTCGGAAAGGGTCCGATCACGGAAATGCGTGCTTCGTCCAGCGCCGCGATCAGGCGCATGGCGCGTGTTTCGTCGTCGCAGACGAGCAGGATGGTTTCATTGATGTCGTCGTTCATGCCGACCCCCACATCTGTTTATCGATAAAACATCGTATCACGATCTATTGGCGGGCCGAGACACGATGGCCTGACAATAAAGTGAGCTTGACGGTGGGAACCGTCTCTTAGAACGGAAAGAACAGCGGGATCACGATCAGGCCGACCGCCCACGTGATCAGGTTGAGCGGCGCGCCGATGCGCACGAAGTCGAGATAGCGGTAGCCGCCCAGCTGGTAGACCAGGACGTTGGTCTGGTAGCCAAACGGCGTGGCGAAGGCGGCGCTGGCGGCCATCATCACCGCCACCAGGAAGGGCCGGGGACTGACGCCCAGGCTTTCGGCCAGGGCCACGGCCATCGGTGTCAGCAGCACCGCCACGGCCGCGTTGGACAGCATCTCGGTGAGCAGCAAGGTCGCGCCATAGATCAGCGCCAGGGCGTAGAGCGGCCCCAACGCCTGGAGCCAGCCCACGAGGGCCTTGGTGGTCACCGCCGCCAAGCCCGTGACCTCGAGCGACAGGCCCACCACCACCATGCCGGCGATGAGCAGGAGGATTTCCGGGCGTAGGCCCTTGTAGGCGTCCTCGACGGAGATCACGCGGGCCAGGACGAGGCCGACCGCGCCGGCGAAGGCGCTGGCGGCGATGGGAAGCAGGCCGGTCGCCGCGACAGCGACCACGAGCGCGAACACCGCCAGCGCCGCGCCCGCGCGCACGGGATCGAGCTGAGCGTCGGGCGGGTAAAGCGACGGGTCCTCGCCCGTGGGCGCGATATTGGTCCGCGGCGCCAGGGGTTCTCCGGACGGGGATGGGTCCGCGCCCAGGAGACGGGGCGCGACGAGGAAGAGATAGAGCCCGCCGATCGCGGCGATGATCAGCGCCACGGGCGTGATCTCGAACAGGCCGAAGGCCGGCTGGCCTGCATTGCGGGCCATGTCGTTGACGAGCAGGTTGGTCGAGGTGCCGATCAGCGTGCAGGCGCCGCCGAGGATCGTGGCGTAGGACAGGGGAATTAGGAAGCGCTTGGGCGACTGGTCCATCGACTGGGCGACGTCGCGCACCACCGGCGCGCCCAGCACCACGATCGGGGTGTTGTTGAGAAAGGCCGACGCCACGCCGCAGAGACCTATGACCAGCCACAGCCCGAGTGCGCCGAGACGCGCGCAAAGGCGCGTGGCGCCGCGGATCAGGAGGCCCAGCAAGCCCGACAGCTCCATGGCGTAGGCGATTACGAAGAGCGAGGCCAAGGCGATGATCGCAGGGCTGGCGAAGGCGCCTTGCACCTCCACGGGCCGCACGGTCCGCGTGCCCAGCAGCACGGCCGCGCCGGCCAGGGCCACGACGTCCGAACGCAGCTTGCCGTGGATCAGGGCGGCGACGACACTCACCAGGACCGCCAGGGCGATGATCTGGGCCGGCGTCATGGCCGGGGGCAAGGCGGTTGCAATCGGGTCCCTGTCTTCTGCTAGGCTGTGGCCATGAGCGACAATAGGCCCAGGACACCCGACCGCAAGTTCGCCTTGATCGCGCCGATCGTCATCGGCGCGGTCGCCGTGGTCGTGCTGGTCGCGGTGCTGCTGCGGCCCTCGCCGGTGCCAGCGCCAACCCCGGTCGTCGAGCCGCCGGCGCCGGTCGTGGCCGCGCCACCGGTCAAACCGCCCGCCGCCCCCGCCAGCCGCGCCGAGCTCATCGCGGGCGCTCAAGCCGCAGCCAGCGCCTATGCCGCCGGGGAGGCCGCCGGCGGGACGGATCTCGTGGGGCGACGCTTCCGCGTGCGACTGGCGTTCGGCTGTGGCGGGCCAGCGCCTGATCCGGGGCCGGCGCAGGCCTATTACCAGCTCGACGCAACGGCCGGGACGACCCGGCTTGTGGCGCGACCGGCTGTCTGGACGGACCTGCCGCTGGTCCGCGCGGCGCCCACCCCCAAGGCGACCGAGGTCGTCGAGGGGTTCTGGATTCCCCGGCCGTGGCTCTCCGAAGACGCCTGTCCCAAGCGTCGCGAGATCGCGCCGCCCGCCACGCCGACCCCTGTCGAGGCGCCGAGCCTGGGCCTGGCCATCTTCCACGCGGCCGACGCCTCGCGCGCTGGCCGTCACGGCGAGCGTCCCTATGAGCACGTCCTCAAATCCGACGGGACATCGAGCGGCCAAGGCTTCACGCTGGTCCTGGAAGGTCGGGTCTCCGGCTTTTCCGACGGCGCGGCCATCCACTGCTGGAGCGAGTCAGCGGATCATCGTCCCGTCTGCCTCTACGGCGTCGACGTCGACCGCGTGGCGTTCGAAGACGTCAGCGGAGCCGTGCTCGCCGATTGGCCCGATTGAGGCGGCAAGGATGGCGCCGCCCCGCGTGACCGCCCTGATCGATCGGTCGGCCTATGCCGCGAGCGTCTGCGAACACGGCGCCTGGCTGGCCGAGCGGATCGGCGCGAGCCTTCAGCTGCGGCACGTGCGTGAGGCGGAGGAGACGGTCGAGGCGGCAAAGACCTTGCTGACGGAGGCGAGCGAGCGTCTGGCCGACAACGGCGCAACCCCGCCCAATCTCAGTCTGGTCGAAGGCGGCGTTCTGGCGGCCGCGATCAGCGCCGAGGCCGATGTCCTGGCGCTGGGTAAGCGCGGCGAGGGCCTGGGTGATGACCGCGCGGCCCTCGGCGCGCATGTTGAGCCGATCCTGCGCGCCCTGGATATCCCGGTCTGCCTCGCCGCCCAGGTTTTCCTGCCCATCCACCGCGTCCTGGCCGTGACCGACGCCGATCCCGAGCATCGTGCGGTGCTGGATCTTCTCACGGTGGGGCGCGGCCTGGACAACCTGGACCTGGATCTGGTCGTCGTCGCGCGCGCCGGCGAGGATCCGGAGCCCAAGCTGGATATGGCGCGCGGCGTGATCGAGGAGCGGGCGGCGACCTTCGCGATCGAGGCTGGGGGCATCGGAGAAGCGGTCTGGTCGTATCTTGCCTCGAAGCCGGCGGACCTGATCGTCCTCTCGCGGGCGGTCCTGCTTGGCGAAGGCGCGCGCTCTCTGGTCGCCTCTGCCGGCAGCCTGTGGTCGGCGCGCGCCTCGGTCCTGATCTGCTAGCGCGAGGGTCTGGCCGCCCGGCGGGCGGCCCCGACGATCTCGACCAGGATGTCGGCGCCGTCATTGAGGCGTTCGAGATTGCGGCGGGAGATCGCCTCCAGGATTTCCGCGCCGCGCGGTCGTAGCGCCAGAATGACGCGGCGCCGGTCGGCGTCGGCGTCGCGCCGGGATACAAGATCGCGTTCCACCAGACGCGCCACCAACTCGACGGCGCTGTGGTTCTTGATCAGCAGGCTGCGCGACAGGTCGCCGATCGAGATGGGTTCAGGGCCAGGATGAGCCTTGATCGCCAGCAAGGCCTGATGCTGCTGGCTGGTCAGGCCGTGGGCCTTGGCGCCGTCCTCGCTGAAGGCGAGGAACTGGCGGATGGCGTGACGGAAGTCGCCTAGCGCCCGGTAGTCGTCCGGGGTCAGGGCGTCGGGGTCTATCGAAGCGGGCTCGGAGGGGGAACGCAAGAGGCGGGTCCTGGGCGCGGGAGCGCAACAGCGCCTTCTAGCACGCCGGCCGAGTCGCGCGAGGTCTTCACGATCACGCCAGATCAGTGTGATTTGACCAAAGCATCGTGTGGCGATATTTCTGCGCCATGGTCGAACGGGGCGCAAGAGGGCCACGGTCCGCAGGGCCGTTGGCGCGAGCAGGGGACCAGCTCACGCCGGCGCAATGCGAGCGGCGGCGGCTATGGATCGTTCTCGTCGGGGCGATCGCCATGGCCGTCGCCGGAGCCTTGCTCGGCGCCGGCGTACGGCTCGATGACCTGGCCTATCCCGACCTTCGCGGCCCGCGTCTCAGGGTCTCGCCGGCCGCCGCCGTCAAGCCGGTTTCGCTATCGCGTGAGAGGTCCGCCAGAGCGGGGCAAGCTTGATAGCCTGCTCCCGACGGCCGTTTTTCGTCGCGGCGCCCTAGGCGCCAGGTCGCATCCCGCGACAGGTTCGCCATCCCACTGATGGCAGATCCCGCACACCGGAGAGTTCACCGCGCCGCGCACGGCGCCGATACCAGAAGGGGCTGTTCATGCGATCCGACATTTATCTCGACCCGAAGCGCAAACGGGCCGCCAGAGGCGAGCCGCCGCGACCCGGTCCACCGCTCTAGCGAGCGTTCCTCCGAAAAGCTGATCGCCTTCGCCACGCGCCTGCTCGCGCCGGCCGACCTCAACGCGTCCGAATTCCATTCCGGCGCCTGCCATGGAGACCGCCATGACGGCCCAAATCATCGCCTTTCCCGATCCCCTTGCGGCCCCGCCGCCCTTGGACGCCTTGGGGCACGCGCTGTTCCTCGACCTCGACGGCACCTTGGCGGCGATCGCTGCGCATCCTGAAGATGTCGGTCCCGATGCGCGGCGGACCTTCATCCTGCAGCGACTGGTCGAACGCTTCGAGCGGCGTGTGGCCGTCGTCAGCGGGCGGACGGTCAAGGACGTCGCGGCCATCACGCAGAACGCCGTTCCGGCGATCGCTGGGGTTCACGGCCTGCAGCGCCGTGGCGCGCGCGGCGAGGAGATCGGCGTTGTCCCCGATCCTGATCTGCTCCAGGCCCGCGAGGTCTTCGAAGGCCTCGCCGCCGCCCAGCCTGGCCTTCTCGTCGAGGACAAGGACGTAAGCGTGGCGCTGCACTATCGGGGGCGGCCCGGCGCCTGCGAGGCGGTGCGGGAGGCGGCCCGACGCCTGGAGGCCTCGACCGGGCTCATTCTGCAGGAAGGCGACATGGTCGCCGAGATGCGCACGGCCGGCGACGACAAGGGCGCGGCGGTCGATCGCTTCCTGGCCGAGTGGCCCTTCCAGGGCGCGCGGCCGATCTTCGTCGGCGACGACCTCACCGACGAGGACGGCTTCCTCGCCGCCGAAGCGGCCGGCGGCTATGGCGTCCTGGTCGGCGCTAGCATGCGCCGCACCATCGCCCGCTATCGGCTGGCCGACCCCGAGGCCGTTCTCGATTGGCTCGAAGCGGCGGTGGGAGGCGCGCGATGAGCCGCCTGATCGTCGTCTCCAATCGCGTCAATCCGCCGAGCGACGCGGGGCAAGGCTCGGCTGGCGGGCTAGCCATGGCCCTGGCCGCGGCGCTGCGGGAATACTCTGGCGTCTGGTTCGGCTGGAGCGGCGAGACCGTGGAGACCTTCAGCGGACAGATCTCGATGCAGAAGATCGGCGGGGTCACCGTCGCGCTGGTCGACCTCGAGGAGCAGGATCGCGAGGAGTATTACGACGGCTACGCCAACCGCACGCTCTGGCCGCTGTTCCATTCCCGCACCGATCTCGCCGCCTACGAGCGCTCGTTCGGCGAGGGCTATGCGCGGGTCAACCGGCGCTTCGCCCAGACGCTGGCGCCCTTGATCGGGCCGGACGACATCGTCTGGATCCACGACTACCACCTGATCCCGCTGGCGGCCGAGCTGCGCGCGCTCGGTGTCACCAACCGCATCGGCTTCTTCCTGCACATCCCGTGGCCGGGCCGCCGGCAGATGACGACCCTGCCCCAGCACCGCGAATTGGTGGAATCGATGCTGGCCTACGACCTTGTCGGCTTCCAGACCCGTGACGCCCTGGACGCCTTCGGCGACTACGTCACCCGCGAACTCGATCTGGTCGTCCAGGACGGACTGGTCGTTTCCAAGGCGCGGCGCACGCGTCTGGGCAGCTTTCCGATCGGGATCGAGGCGGGGGCTTTCGCCGAGATCGCGAAAGGGCCGACCGCCCGGGAGGCGTTTGATCGCCTGCGCCTCAGCCAGGCGGGCCGCAAGATGATCCTGGGGGTCGACCGGCTCGACTACTCCAAGGGACTTGAGGAACGCTTCCTGGCCTATGAGCAGTTGCTGGCCGATCATCCTGACTGGGCCGAGCGGGTCTTCCTGCTGCAGATCGCCACGCCCAGTCGCGACACCGTCCAGACCTACCAGGAAATCCGGGCCAAGCTCGACGCCGTCTCCGGGCGCATCAATGGCGCCTACGCCACCATGGACTGGGTGCCGATCCGCTACGTCAATCGCGCTCATCGGCGCGACGAACTGGCGGGCGTCTATCGCGCGGCCCACGTCGGTCTGGTCACGCCGCTGAGAGACGGCATGAACCTGGTGGCCAAGGAATATGTCGCCGCCCAGGATCCGGAAGACCCCGGCGTCCTGGTGCTCTCCAAATACGCCGGCGCCGCCGAGCAGATGGAGGCGGCGCTGATCGTCAACCCGTTCAGCCGCGAGGAGATGTCGGAGGCCCTCGCCACGGCGCTGGCCATGCCCCGCGCCGAGCGCATCGCGCGCTGGAAGCGTCTGATGGAGGGGGTCATGGCCGACGATGTCTCCGCCTGGCGCGACCGCTTCGTGGACGCGCTGCGGCAGGAGTCGCGGACACACGCCGCCAACGAGGGCGACAAGCTGAAAGCATCGTGATACGATGTTATCGTACTGAAGGCGCCGCCAGAGTCGCCTCAGGGAGGAAACGCCCGATGAAACCGAGCCGAAAGGGCGGTTTTCCGCTCGAGCCCGTGCTGGTCGCCCTGACGGCCGTGGCTTGCCTGCTGGTCGCCGCGCAGCGCCTGGCGGGCTGACGTCGCGCCCAAGGCGCGCAGGAGGTGGCATGATCGAGAAGTCCTGGGAGGACGCGCTGGAGATCGTCGTCGGCTTTCTCGAGGCCCCGCCCGAGCCCGACAGCGACGAGGGGCGTCGCTTCGATGAAGCGCTCGCCCGCGTGCTGGCGGGCGCGCCGACGCCGTTGGCCGAGACCGACGAGACCGCGCCCGCGCTTGATCCGGGCCTGCGCCAGCGCCTGGATGATCTGGCGAGACGCCGTGCGGGTCACAATCCCTTTGGCGATTATCCCGATGGGATTGGTCCCACGCTCGGCATGAATCTGGGCGAACGCTGAACGATGGGGCAGGCTTGAAGGGCGATGTGTTGAATAGGGCGGCTGACTAGTGCCGCGTCGGGGTGATCCGGGCTTTGACGCCGATGTCACGCGTTTCGTGGTCAACGACCTGCGCTCGGTATGGGCGCTGGAGGTATTGCTGCGCCTGCATGGCGCGCCAGACCAGACCTGGACCGCCGATCGCGTGACCCAGGAGCTGCGGGCCAACCTGGCGATGGTGGACGCCATCCTCTCCAAGCTTCAGATGTTGGGTCTGATCGTGCCGAACGATGAGGGCTTCATCTTTCGTCCCGCCAACGCCGAGATCGCCGATCTTGTCGACCGGACGCAGGCGGCCTATCGCCTGAAGCCGTTCGCGATGATCAGCTTGATCGGCCGCGGCGCGAGGGCTTTGCAGGACCTCGCCGACGCGTTCCGCATCACGGGGGACAAGACGTGAGTTCGCTGGCGCCCAAGCTGGTCTACATCCTTTGCCTGGCCGCCAGCCTGCTGTGCGCGGGACTGCTGGCCCGGGCCTATCGGCGATCGCGCCATCGTCTCCTGCTCTGGTGCGCTTTGAGCTTCGCCCTGTTCGCGCTCAACAATCTCCTGCTCGTCGCCGATCTCGTGCTCTTCCCGAACTACGACCTCTGGATCTGGCGGCAGGTCTCGGCGGGAGCGGCCATCGCTGTGCTGCTCTATGGCTTCATCTGGGAGGACGAATGATGCGCTCGCCCGCGCTCGTCGGGTTCGTCGCCGGCGCCCTGGCCATGGGCTATGTCGTGGCCAGCCTGTTCTTCCTGCGATTCTGGCGACGAGCCCGCGAGGGTCTTTTCCTGGCCTTCGCGGCGGCTTTCGGGCTGTTGGCCGGGGCCCAGGGACTGCAGGTCTTCGCGCATGGCGATCGCGATTGGGACGGCCATGTCTACTGGACGCGCTTGGCGGCCTTCGTGCTGATCATCCTGGCCATCCTGCTGAAGAATTTCCCGCGCCGCCTGCGGCATTGAGACGGTCTTGACCCGGAGCCGGACGCGGCTTACGGCACAACACATCGTGAGGCGATGTAATCGTCCCGCGGTCTTAGACACCCGTTTTCGGCGTTAGGCGCTTGTCCCTGTCCTCCCCCCTCGAGACCCTTGGCCGTCAGCGCAAGCTGGTCAGCCTGCGCGCGCGCCGTTCGATGCGCACGGGCGCGGTGGTGGCCGCCGCCGTCGCCGCGGGCGCCGCCGCCGTGGGCTTCGCCAAGCTGTGCGACGCGGCCATGACGCTCCACGCCCGCCTGGTGGCGGTGCATGCGGCCTTGGGGCCTGCCCTCCTTCTGGTCGGGACGCCGCTCAGCGTCTGGCTAATGCGCCGCCTGGCCCCGGCCGCGGCGGGCAGCGGCATCCCGCAGGTCATCGCCGCCGGCGAGATCGGGCGGGGCAGGGGCCTCGACGGCGAGAAGATCCACGATGATCGCGTGTCGATACGCACGGCCCTGGTGAAGGTGGCGCTGGCGGCTCTGCTGCTGGTCTGCGGCGGATCGATCGGCCGCGAGGGACCGACCGTGCAGGTGGTCGCCGCGGTGATGGTGTTCCTCACCGGATGGCTTCGCGGCGGGCCGGGCCGGCGCACGCTGCTGATCGCCGGCGGCGCGGCGGGCGTCTCGGCCGCGTTCAACACCCCCATCGCCGGGATCGTCTTCGCGGTCGAGGAACTGGCGCGCGGCTTCGACAAGCGCGCCAACACCGTGGTGATCCTGGCGGTGGTGTCGGCCGGCGTGGCCGCCTATGCGCTGGGCGGCAACTACGCCTACTTCGGCGACATGTCCGGTTCGGCCGGCTGGAACGCCTGGATCAGCGCCGCACTCATCGGCCTGATCTCGGGCCTTTCGGGTGGTCTTTTCTCGCGCCTCATGGCCGGCGTTCTGGTGGGCGACAATCCCATCCGGCGCTGGCGCGACGCCCGGCCGGTCGTTTTCGCGCTGATCTGCGGCGCGGTGGCCGCCGCCGCCGCCGTGGTTACCGGCGGCGCCACCTACGGGGCTGGATATGTCGAGGCCAAGTCGCTGCTCTTTGGCCATTTTGCCTCCGGCTGGACCTTGGCGGCGGGCAAGTGGCTGGCGACCCTGTCGGCGGCGGCCAGCGGCGCGCCCGGCGGCATCTTCGCGCCGTCGCTGGCGACGGGCGCGGGCCTGGGCGCGCTCTTCGCGCACCTGGTGCCGTGGGCGGGCGCGCGCGAGGCCGTCACCCTGGGCATGGCCGGATACCTCGCCGGCGTCGTGGCCGCGCCCCTGACCAGCGCCGTCATCCTGATGGAGATGACCCGCGATCCGGGGCTGGTGGGCCCGCTGCTGCTCTGCACCCTGATCGCCCGCCGCGCCTCGGAAGCCATCGCGCCGACACCCCTCTATCACGCCCTGGCCCGGGCCTGGACACGGCCCCGACGGCGGGGCGCACGGCTGCCGCTGCCGCTGCCGCCGCCGCCGCCGCCGCGCCTTGAGGATAGCGCGCAGGAGCAAGACCATGTCCGCACTTGATCTGGCCCGACGCCTCTTCCTTACGAGCGCCTTGCTGCTTTTCGGCGGCGTGGCGATCAGTATCGTGACCCAGGACGAATGGCTGGCGATCGCCCATGCCGCCGGCATCGTCGCCGCCGTCGTCGCGGCCCTGGCCGTCCTTCTCCTGCTGGCCGCCGGCTTGCGCCGGATCGGCAGGGCCAGGCCGCCCGGCGCGACGTCCCCGGCTGACACCGCCCACGAGCAGGGACAGGTGGGCCTGGACTAGGGCTCATCCGGTCGCGCCGGTCCTTGCCCGACCGGTGGAGAGTTGCCCGCGCGCGCCTGAGATGCGATAGGCGGGGCGGGTGCTCGGTCGCGTCGATCGGTCAGGGATTCACGTTGGTCGGGCCGCCAGCGCGGAGACCCGCGCATGAGCGATCGCGCCCGCAAACCCTCTGTCCTCCGCGAATTGCTTGATGGCGGCGCCGCTGGCGGCCTGCTGCTGATGGCGTCCGCCGTGCTGGCTCTGTTCGTCGCCAATTCCAGCCTCGCCGAGGGGTATTTCGAGGCGCTGCACGCGCGTTTTGGCGGCCTGAGCCTGCTTCATTGGATCAATGGCGGGCTGATGGCGGTCTTCTTCCTGTTCGTCGGTCTGGAGATCAAGCGCGAGTTCCTGGACGGACAGCTGTCCACCTGGTCGAACCGGGCCCTGCCCTGCATCGCGGCCGCCGGAGGGGTGATCGTCCCTGGCCTGATCTACACGGCGGTGAACGCGGGCAACCCCGGCACCTTGCGCGGATGGGCCATTCCGACGGCTACGGACATCGCCTTCGCGCTGGGCGTGCTGTCGCTCCTGGGGCCGCGCGTGCCGACCAGCCTGAAGGTGTTCCTGGCCACGCTCGCCATCGTCGATGATCTGGCCGCGGTGCTGGTCATCGCCGTCTTCTACACGGCCAAGGTCAATGTCGTGGCGCTTTGCGGCGCCGGCGTGGTCTGCCTCCTGCTCCTGGGCCTCAATCGGCTGAGGGTGGCGCGCCTCGCGCCCTATCTCGTGCTGGGCCTGGCGCTCTGGTGGCTTGTTCTATTGTCGGGCATCCACGCCACGGTCGCGGGCGTCGTCCTGGCGATGACTATTCCGATCCGGGCGTCAAAGGGGGCGCCTGACGATGCGGCCTCACCGCTCCATCGGCTGGAGCACGGTCTGTCGCCTTGGGTGTCGTTCCTGGTCGTACCGATCTTCGGCTTCGCCAACGCCGGCGTGTCCTTCGCCGGAATGACGCCGTCGGTCCTCGTCGAACCCGTCACGCTCGGCGTGGCCATGGGCCTCTTCCTGGGCAAGCAGGCCGGCGTCTTCAGCGCCGCCTGGCTCGCGATCCGGCTGCGTATCGCCTGTCTCCCGGTGGCGGCGTCATGGTCCCAGCTCTACGGCGTCAGCCTGCTGTGCGGCATCGGCTTCACGATGAGCCTGTTCATCGGTCTCCTGGCCTTTCCCGATCCTGGCCTCCAGGACGAGGTGAAGGTGGGGGTGCTGGCAGGATCGCTCGTGTCGGCCCTGATCGGCGCATGGCTGCTCAGCGTGTCGAAGCGCCGGACGCTGGCGGCCCCGGCCGTGGAAACGGACATCGACGATCCGGCATGACCGCCTTGAGGCGGCGTTGGGCAAGCGCGCAATGGCTCAGGCGGGCGCACGGGGACCTGGCGCGCTGGGCTGCGTGCGGCTGAGATGTCCGCAGCCCGCTAGACGATGGGCGGCGGTGCCAATTTCAGTTGCGCCTCAACCGCAGCGCTGAGGTCGAGCGGCGAAAAGGGCTTAGGCAAGATCGCGTCGGCCCCAAGGCCCACCGCCCAGTCGAGCGCCTCGAACTTCCTGACAAACCGTGATCCGCCGCTCATGGCGATGATCCGCGTCGATGGCCAACGCTTGCGAAGTTCGACGATCGTCTCCAGGCCGTCACGGTTGGGCATCAGCATGTCGAGCAGCACGATCCTGAACGGCTTGCGTTCAAACGCGTCGATGGCTTCGATGCCATCGGCGGCTTCGACGGGGATCAGGCCTGTCCCCTGCACATAGAGGCCGGCCACTTCACGGACGAAGGCGTCGTCGTCGACGATCAGGGCGCGCATGTGCCGGACTCCTTCAGGGGAGAAGAGGCTAGACAAAATCCAGGTATTCTCAAGCCGACGAATTGTCGCACGCGCCATGATAAGAAGAGCAAGCGTCGAAAATGCGATGCAGTGTTGGTCGCCTGTGCGCGGGCGGGGCCGTGTTATTGATCCGTTATGCTTAATGACGGTGAGAGATGTGAGCGGCGCTCTCCATTGCCTGCATTGGCTATGATAATGTTGCGAACCTCTATTCTGGGGGCTGAGGTGACGACAGCGCCTTCTCGATGGCTTCACGCAACTCACCCTCGGCGACGGGCTTGAAGAGCACGCCGGCCGGATGGTCGGTGTTGATCCGCGCGATGGTCGAAGGCTCTCGCGATCCGGTGACAAAGATCACCTTCGAGCCAACGGTTTCATGGATCGCCAGTGAGGCGTCGACACCGTCCTTCTCGCCGAGCAGCCGCATGTCCATGAGGACGATGACCGGACGATGAGCCTGAGCCAGGGCGATGGCTTCGTCGGCGCTCGGCGCGGTGGCGCAGACCACCATGCCGATGTCCTCGACCTGCATTCGCAAGCCTTCGGCGATCAGAAACTCGTCGTCGACAATCAGTACGCAGTCGTTGAGGCCGCTCATGGGCGCACCGGCGCGGGCAAGGCCACCTCGGCGCGAACGCCGTCGCCGTTGTCAAAGATCATCACCTTCCCCCTGAGTTGGGCCACGAGGCCGTTTATGATTGTCGAGCCCAAGGAGCCGCCGGCCGTTTCGCCATCGTCTCGTCTCAGGCCTTGGCCGTTGTCCGTCACGGTCAGCAAGACTTGATGGTTGTCCGAAGTCTGTAGCCTGACCTTGATGTGTCCCTCGCCAGTGGGAAAGGCGTGTTTGATCGCGTTCGTCACCAATTCGGTGACGATGAGGCCGAGCGGGATGGCGAAGTCGAGGCCGACCGCCAAGGGCGCGGCGTCGACCGACAGGGTGATGGCGCCCCCACCGCTCGCCTGCACGACGCGCCGCGACAGGACATCCAGGAAAGGGCCGATATCGAAGGTCTGCAAATCCTTCGAGCCCATCAACTGGTGGTGGACCAGGCCAAGGGCGTAGACCCGGCTTCGCAGGGCCGACAGCGCCTCGCGCGCCTCCGGATCGCCGAGACGGCGCGACTGCATCAACAGCAGACTGTCGATGATCTGCAGGTTGTTCTTGACCCGGTGATAGACCTCTCGCAACAGCAGGTCGCGCTGGTCCAGTGCGGCCGCCAGGTCGCGGTTGGCCTCCTCAAGCGCCCACTGCGCCTTCAGGCGGGCGTCGATGTTCTCGATGACCGCGACGGTCAGGATAGGCGCGCCGGTGGCCGGCGCCCTGACCACCACCGCCGAGACCCTGGCCCATACGGACTCGCCGTCGCTGCGCACGTATCGCTTTTCGCGAACATAAGCCCCGACCTCACCCGTCAAGACGGCGTTGTAGGCCTGTTGGTCGCCGGCCAGATCATCGGGATGGGTGAACTCCCACCCGCTTCTGCCGACCAGGGCCTGCTGGTCGTAGCCCAGCATCTGAGCGAAGGCGTTGTTTGCCCGAATGATGCGGCCATCGAGCGGATCGGTTTGCACCTTGCCCACGGCGGCCGCCTCGAAGCTGGCCCGGAACTGCGCTTCGCTGAGCGACAAGGCCTCGCGCACCGACGCCTGTTCCTCTAGCGCCGCGGACAAGCGGGCGTTGGCGGCTTCGAGTTCGGCGGTGCGCTCGGCGACGCGGCGTTTGAGATCCTGGTTGACGGCGCGCAACTCGGCTTGGCTCGACGACAGGAGTTCGGCGGTCCGACGCTGGGCTTCGACTTGGGCGGAAAGTTCGTCGTTGAGGGCCAGGAGCTGCGCGCCGGACGGGACCGCCGCCAATTGCGGCACCAGGGGCCAGAGCGCGACGGCGGTGACCAGCGAAAGCACTGCAGTGACGACCTTGATCACGGCCTCGATCCCGTAGGCCGGCGCCCAGAGCGTGAGGATCGCCATCAGATGCGTCGTTCCGCAGGCGAGAATGAAGCCCACGAACAGATACGCCATCCACCCGTGGTGAAGATCAGGGCGGCGTTTGACGAAGGCCGCGATCGCCAGGGGGATGGAGAAATAGCTCAGCCCAATGATCGTGTCGGCGATCACATGGGTCGCGACCAAGCCCGGCTGCCAGCTGAGACAAAAGCCGTGCGGCGTCAGTCCGCTCGGATTGAACAGCCAATCTGCCAAGCCCATCGCCGCCTCCAGGACCCGCTGAAACTCAAGCTTTGCGGCGGACTATATCGGGGGTTGCTTCTGGCTGGTCAGTCGCTTGCGCGGCGAAGTGTCGCATCCGGCCCAGGCCCGAGCGCCTCTGCCTCGGGGCGGCCGCGTTCGCCGTCGACGTCGCGCAACGGCAAAAGATGAAGCCAGATCGACGGGTCGGGGCGCTGACCGAGAAATCGCACGAAGCGGAAACAGCAGGGGAACGAATCAAGGCGTCAGGTCCGATAGGGCCATGCTGACGCGCCTCAGGCCTTGTCGACGGAGCGGCGGCGACACTCAACGCCCCTGCTGACGGCATCCGCCGGCGACCAGCCACCCGGCCAAGGGCCATGCTCGGCGGCCCGTGGCCGAAGAGCATTTGCGGGAAGCGACCTTGACGAGCCTTGCTGGAGGGAGACTTTGCCTTTGTAGGCAATTCCTGGACCCGGCTGCGGCGTCGGCGGGCGAAGATGGAGTTCCATGTGACGGATATTCCCGAGACCCGCGCGCCTAATGTCGTCGATCTCCATGTCGGCGCCCGGGTGCGCATGCGCCGCAAGCTCTTGGGGGTCAGTCAGGAAGCGCTCGGCGATGCGCTGGGGCTCACATTCCAGCAGATCCAGAAGTATGAGCGCGGCGCCAACCGCGTCAGCGCCAGCAAGCTTTATGAGATCGCCAAGGTCCTGCGGACACCGGTGTCGTTTTTCTTTGATGGCTTGGCCGATCCGGTCACCGCTGAAACCGACGAGGTCGGCCAAGCGGCCGGGCAGGTCGTCACCGACTTCCTGAATACGCCCGAGGGCCTGGAGCTGGCCGCGATGTTCCCGAAGATTGGCCGGGGGCGCGTCCGCCGGCAGATTCTCGACATGGTGCGCGCCGTGGCCGAGGACGACGCGGGCCGCGAAGCCTAGGCAGGGCTGTTCAAGCCCGGGCCGTGGCGCAGGGCGATGGTCTTCGGCACCGCGAACGCAGGCCGACTCGAGCTGGGCGCTGGGCGTCTCGCGCGCTGGCGCGCGCGACCGCGCTCTACGGCGTCGGCGCGATCCGCCGGACGCCGCCGAGCCCGCTTCGCGGTCTCGGCCCATGCGGGTGACATGGCGTAACAGCGGTCCGGAAGCGGAATCGATATGAGAGGCTTGGCTCCGGAGCAACCGGAGGGCCCGCTGTGCAGAAGCAATCGTATGTAGGTCTGGACGTCTCGCTGGCCGA
>Ga0164241_10001135_pt1 | contig 35720 bp, 35 predicted proteins | sample OricomyardsoilBY_FD_108780 | JGI IMG/M metagenome (GOLD analysis project Ga0164241, IMG submission 108780) | Backyard soil microbial communities from Emeryville, California, USA - Original compost - Back yard soil (BY) | ecosystem: Environmental > Terrestrial > Soil > Unclassified | place: USA... | reverse complement strand
CGGCAGAAAGATCCGTCTCAACCGCCGGCCCCGGTGTCGTGTGTCGGATTCGCCATCATCTCGTTGGAATAATCCGAGTACTTATCGCCCTTCTTGCAACGCAGGCGATAGGTGTAGTCCATATCTTCAGTCGCCGTTCCGTCCATCTTGTTGTCGACGCTGCCTGGCACCGAGAAAACCACCTCAAACGGATTGCTGTGCATCATCCGCTCGGCTTCTACCGAGTCGCAATCTTTCTGCATGTTCATCCATTCGAGGTGCAGGGCGCCTTCCATCGGCATGCACTTCATCAGCATCGGGGCCTGCAGCGCGCCCGAAGACGAGCCAGTCATCTCGTCGCTGCTCGAACAGCCAACGGTCGCAAGTGTGAAAAGTAGGAATGCTGCTGTGCGTTTCATAGTTCCTCCGATAGGCAACTTGCGGACCAGTTACAGAGACGCCAAATTCGGTCAAATTTGGGGACGCGCAATAATTCCGCGTGACCAAGCCGGCCACTTGTAACTCAGCGGGTCACTGCCCAAAGCGCGAGCGAGAATGAAATTTTCTGGTGGGCGGTCACGCTGGCCGTCGGCCGGGCCCATACAGCCATGACAATCTCACTCCGCTTGCCTCGATACTTTGCCATCCTCGCCGTGATCAGTACCGCTTTGGCCGCGTGTGGGTCAGTCAAGACCGATCAGCCAAAGACCACGAAGATCGAGCCGCGCACGGACTCGTCCATCGGGACCCAAACAAACTTGACGCTCGTGACCGACGTCAGCCAAGTGTGCATGGTGAACAACCATTTCATGGGCAGCACGCAGATCCCGGTGCAGGTCTCGGGAAAGACCTACTACGGCTGCTGCGCCATGTGCAAAGCTCGGTTGGAAAGCGACGCGTCGGCGCGTACCGCGATTGACCCTGTGAGTCACACATCCGTCGACAAGGCCACGGCCACCATCGGCAAGACCGCGAATGGCTCCGTTCTCTACTTCGCGAGCCGCGACCACTTCGATAGCTACGCACGCCAAGCGCAAACCTTGTGAACGCTTCCGTTGCTCCAAGGAAGTCAGCGCACACGATACCGGAACGGCTCATGACCGCTCCGGTACGGCGAGCGCTCCTCACTTGGCGACTGGGCCAAGCGCCAGCATGCGACTCTTGATCTGCTCTACGGTCTTTTCGTCGTCCGACGTTACGGTGATCGAAAAACCGTTCCCGGTCGACGCTGCCTTCGCTTTGACTCCTTTGAGCTCCAGCGGGCAGTAGTCCATTTCTGGCATGTCGAAGCCGGATGCAGCGGCACGAGCGAGGTGGCAGTCGACCACGCGCTGTAGCCACTCGGCGGTCATTCCCGGAACGGCTCGAAACACAGCGGCTGCACCGAGTTCCTTGGCGACGGTGCCCCTGCCGAGGTTCACGTTCTCGCTGTAGGGCGCGACAGATACGATGTCGTCGCGGTGGTCGAAGGGACTAATATCTCGATCGTCGTCTGAGATTCCGACGCAGGCGCTTGCTTCGGCATTGGCCAAGGCGGCGGACGCTGCCCGATGCTTCTTGGCTAGTTCACGATGCTTCTCCGCATCGGCCGCGTGCTGGGCGGTGGGGTTCGAGGTCGAAGTCCAGCAGCCGGCCTTGCCCTGACACGTGGTTCGAGTTTGCTTCGCGTTCGGGTCATGCTGCGCGGCGTGGGCCTCGCTCGATTGATCTTCCTGCTTTGCCATTGCCTCGTGCTGCGCCTGGCTCATGTCGTGCGGTTGCGTGCCGGGATCGGCAGCGCAGCCGAACATGAAAGCGGAGTAACAGGCAGCCAAAGTGATGTGGGAGAGTTTCATCGTAGCGACTCCTTCAAACGGGTAGTGGTGGATTGCTCGAGTCTGTTTCTCTCGCGTTTCGCTGAGTCCATCACAGCGAAAGAGATGAAACGCCAACTAGAGCTTTCGTTCTGAAGGCGTGCCCTTCGCAATGTACGTGCCAGCGCGACAATGGGCGCGAGAACATGATGTTTGTGTCGACGCGCGCGAGATCTGTAACTCAGCGGGATACAAGCGAAAAAATCTCGAAGGCGCAATTCCTGCGCCTGAAACGAAAATCGTGCGCCGCCTTACTCGCGCTTCCGACATTTATATCAAAGCGGATGGATGCTGATGAAACCACGCCAACGATAAAGGCTTACCCTTCGCGAACTACACGCTGGCCCCGTTGTTGCAGTCACGACGAGTGGCACGCTCAATGGCAACTCTTACTGACTCACGACAAGGGCTCACCGATGCGGACGCGAGTCAGCGCCTCACAGAATTTGGGTCGAACGAGATTCGTCGTCAAACCAGCACGAGCCCGTTCGTCCTGCTGCTCGGCCAATTCAAGAGCCCGGTCGTTGCTCTGCTGTTAGTTGCGTGCGGGGTCTCTGCACTGCTGGGCGAGGCGGTTGATGCGATAGCGATTGCGACCATCGTCGCACTGAATGCGATCGTGGGCTTTTTTCAGGAATATCGTGCCGAAAAGGCGGTGCTCGCGCTTCGCGCAATGACGGCGCCGCGTGCTCGCATCATCCGCGAGACGAGGCAGGTCGTTGTTCCGGCGGCGTCCGTGGTTCCTGGCGATGTGTTGGTGCTGGACGCGGGAGACATCGTCGCAGCGGACGCGCGCATCTTGGAAGCGCACGCGCTTTTGGTGAACGAAGCCGTGCTCACGGGGGAGAGTGTCGCAGTCGAAAAGAGCCTGGCACCATCCGCAGCTGGCGCGCCTTTGGCCGAGCGCGGCGATCAACTATTCATGGGGACTTCGGTCGCGAACGGCACGGCCTTGGCTGAGGTTACGGCTACAGGCATGCGCAGCGAGCTTGGGAAGATCGCTGACCTGCTCAACGCGGCCCAGGAAACCGAAACACCGCTGCAGAAACGTCTGTCGCAAATCAGCCGCTCACTATTGTTCATTTGCCTCGGGATTGTCGCCGTTGTTGCCATCGTGGGTTTGCTACGCGGCCTGTCGCCGCTGAGCGTAATGCTGTCGGCGGTATCGCTCGCGGTTGCTGCCGTCCCTGAGGGACTCCCCGCGATCGTGACCATCGCATTGGCGGTTGGTGTGCAGCGGATGGTGGCGCAGCATGTCCTCATTCGAAAGTTGCCGGCGATCGAAACGCTCGGCTGCGCAACGGTTATTTGTACGGACAAGACCGGCACGTTGACCACCGGCGTGATGACCGTGCGCGATTTGTGGGGGACCGACCACGATCAGCTCCTCGACGCCGCCGTCGCAGGTTCCGACGCGGAACTCGACGCAACCGAGCTCAAGGGCGTGGGAGATCCGACAGAGATCGCGATCTTGGTCACCGCCGCCGCTCACGGGATTCGGAGAGCTGAGGTCGAGCGATCGCGCCCACGACTGTCCGTCAACCCGTTCGATTCGGAACGCAAGCGAATGTCGATCCTTCGCAATGACGGCAATCTGTACCTGAAAGGCGCCGTCGAGTTCGTATTGCCACTCTGCTCCGGTGACACAACTGAGGCAACACGCGCCAACGCTCAAATGGCGGAGCGTGGTCTGCGGGTGTTAGCTGTTGCCGTGGGCGGGTCAAAACTCGAAGAGGACCTGCGACTGATTGGTCTGATTGGTCTCGCCGATCCGCCGAGAACCGAAGCGATCGAGGCTGTGGGCCTCGCGCACGCAGCTGGAATACGGACGGTCATGATTACGGGTGACCATCCGGTCACCGCGCACGCGATTGCCAAAGAGCTCGGCATCTTGCAGCCGGGTATCGAGGCGCGCGAAGTCGTGCATGCCCGAGCGACGCCAGCAGAGAAGCTGGAGATTGTGCGCGATTGGAAAGCCCGCGGCGCGATCGTCGCCATGACGGGAGACGGCGTGAACGACGCGCCGGCGCTGCGTGAAGCGCACATCGGCATTGCCATGGGCAAAGGTGGCACCGAGGTCACGCGGGAAGCGTCAGATTTGGTGCTGGCCGACGACAACTTCGCAAGCATCATTGCTGCGGTGCGAGAAGGGCGGGGGATCTTCGATAACATCCGCAAGACGCTCGTCTACCTGCTTGCGGGCAACACCGGCGAGCTTGCCGTCATGTTGGGGGCGGCGATCGCCGGACTCCCGCTGCCGCTGCTCCCGCTGCACCTCCTATGGATCAACCTCGTGACTGACGGGCTGCCCGCGCTCGCGCTCGTGGTCGACCCGCCAGAGGTGGACGTGCTCCAGCGGGCACCGCGCGATCCGAAGGAACCATTCCTCGGTCGTTCGGAATGGACCAATGTGATCGCAACGGGGTTGCTACAGGCTTTCACCACCCTAGCGGTGTTCGTGTGGGCGCTCCGTTCGCGTGACGTGGTCGAGGCGCGCAATCTGGCATTTTCGACGATCGTCGTTTGCGAGGTGTTTCGAGCGTTTGCCGCTCGCAGCGCGACCAAGACCTTCTGGGAAGTGGGGGCTTTCAGCAATCTGAAGCTCGTGGGCGTTGTCCTGGTGTCCTTTCTCATCCAGCTCGCCATTCATCACACGCCTGCAACACAGCGCCTATTTCAGCTGGGCAACCTATCACTGGCAGACTGCATGCTCTCGGTCCTCGCCGGGCTGTTTCCGGTCACGCTGCTCGAGCTGTCCAAGATCATGCGGCGCGCTCATCGCGGCGCCCGGGCCCCCGTCAACGGAGCGAGGACAGCATGAGCGGCGCCCGTTCAATTCGCCCGTTGCTGGCCGGTACAATCGGCCTTTTGTTCGCGCTGGCGACTAGCATTGCGCAAGCCGCTGATCCAGCACTTGCCCGATTCGTGGCCGACGTGCTCGAGCACAACCCTGGGCTCAAGGCGCGGGGCCTGGACCGCGAGAGTGCGCGTCGTGAGGCGAGCGCCGCGGGCCTTTATCCCGATCCACAGTTCGCGATCATGGTGGACAACGTGCCCGAGCGAATGGGCGGAGACATGCCCATGGTTCGCTACCAAGTCAGTCAGATGGTGCCATGGCCAGGGAAGCTCGCGCTGATGGAGCAGGCGATGGCGCGCAAGACGGACGGGCGAGCTGCAATCGCTCGCGTGCGCGCGCTCGACCTCGAGCAGGAGGCGAAGCGGGCATACCTGATGCTCTGCTTCAATTCTGGGCTTCGCCAGGTCAACCAGCGCAGTCGCGAGTTGTTGACGACCATCGCCGAGGCCGCGCTTGCACGATACAGTGCCGGCACGGGCGGGCACCACGAAGTGGTTCGCGCGGAGGTAGAGCGCAACGCAATCGACGTCGAAGCCATCGACCTCGAAGGAGAGCGCGTGTCGACCGTGGCGATGATGAACGCGCTCCGCAACAGCTCCGCGGAAACGCCGATCGTGGATCCGATCCTACCTGATGCCGCAGATTTGGGCGTGATCCCCGCGCTCGCCGAACTGACGCGCCTGGCGGAAGCGAGCCGCCCGGAACTCGACTCGATGCGTGCCATGCAACGAGAGGAGGAGACGATGGCTAGCTTGGCGCGTCGCGAACGATTGCCCGATTTCATGGCTTCGGTTTGGTACAACCAAAACATCGGTGGGCCAGACGCCGGGGGGCTGATGGTCGGAGCAACGCTGCCGCTGTTTAATATCAAGCGTCAAAATCGCAGGGCGCAGGCAGCTGACCTTCGAGCGGCCAGTGCCGAGGAAGACCTGCGCGCCATGCGAGCGATGATTGGATTCGAGGTGAGTGACGCGAGACGACGCCTCGTCACTGCCAGCCGGTCCTTAGAGCTGATCCTCAACGTCGCGGCTCCTCGTGCCATGCAAAGTTTCTCGTCCTCACTCTCCGCCTTTTCTGCGGGGACGGTCGATATCGTCGGTGTGATGGACGCCTGGCGGGCTCTGCAGACCGTTGAACAAGCCCGGATACAATCGCTGATCGCGCGCGCCACCGCGATTGCAGATGTCGAGCGAGCCATCGCAGGCCCTATCCCGTCGAGCACGCCATGAAGCCGCACCACCTTGTCCCATGGGTCCTTTGTTCGGCGCTATTGAGTGCCTGCCACGAGGCTGCGAGCCATGAGCACGACAATCACCCTGCGGTGCCAGCACGAGCCTCGGCGGATCATAGTGCTCACCAAGCCTCTGCGAGCCCCGAAACGCACAGCGGTCATTCGATTGGCGACATGCCCGCGTCGGCAAGCGCTTCCGCACCAGCCGGCTTTGCGAAGTTCAACCTTGAGCCCGGGCGCGAAGCCGGGATGGGGCTCGCGCTCGCTCCAGTGGAGGAACGGAAGTTCCAGCGCACTGTGCGCACGACGGGCGTGGTGAGCTTGGACGAGACTCGGACCTCGCACGTTCACTCAAAGGTACGAGGCTGGATCGAGCGAGTCACCGCAGACTTCGTTGGAAAGAAGGTCGTGGCGGGAACACCGCTCTGCGACATTTACAGCCAAGAGGTGTACGCGGCGCAGCTGGAGTTTCTATCGGTGATCGACCAGACGCGCTCCCAATCGAAAGCAACCGGCGCGTTTGGAGATGCCGAACGTGCAGCGACAGAGAGGCTCGCGGCCGCAGCGCGCCGCCGATTGAGCCTTTGGGATGTTCCGTCGTCACAGATCGAAAAGCTGGAACAAAGCGGCCAACCGCAGCGCACGTTCACGCTGACTGCGCCGCGCTCTGGGATCGTCGTGTCGCGGCAGGCGATTGCCGGCATGTTCATCGATCCGGGCACCGAACTCTACGTGGTTTCGGACGTATCGAAGTTGTGGCTATTGGCTGACATCTACGCGAGCGATGTGCCGTGGATGAAGGTCGGAACACTTGCGTCGCTCACCATTGAGGGAATGCAGTCGAAGCCTCGAACCGCAACCGTCTCGTTCTTGCCGCCAACGATCGAGGAGGCCACGCGCACCTTGAAGGTGCGGTTCGACCTCGACAACAAAGACGGCCTCTTGCGACCGGGTGCGTTCGCCACGGTGGAACTCCAAGTGGATCTGGGGACGTCCCTCGCCATCCCAGAGAATGCGGTGATTCACGCGGGGAACCGCGATGTCGCCTTCGTTGTGACGGGCACGAGCGTAGAACCCCGTGCAGTTTCGCTCGGGCCGGTCGTCGATGGCTATTACCGCGTCGAGAGCGGCGTCGCACAGGGCGAGTCCGTCGCGGTGGGTGCTCAGTTCCTGATCGACTCGGAGAGCCGGCTCCGAGCAACCAGCAGTCCCGGGACGGGCCATGTCGGACACTGACTCGCCACGTGGGGCCGAGAGCGTGATCCAACGCGTCATCGATTTTTGCGGACGCAATCGCTTCTTCGTCTACTTGTTTGCTGTCTGCTTGACGGTCTTCGGCGCCTGGACGGCGCGCCACACGCCGCTCGATGCGTTGCCGGACTTGTCCGACACCCAGGTCATCATTGCGACCGAGTGGATGGGGCGAAACCCGACGCTGATCGAAGACCAGGTCACGTATCCGATTGCCACGACATTTCTCGGTGCGCCGAAGGTGAAGACCGTGCGCGGCTTCACGATGTTCGGCATGTCCTTCGTGTACGTGATCTTTCAAGATGGCACGGACCTCTACTGGGCACGTTCGAGGGTCGTCGAATACCTGTCGAAGGTTCGTGAGAAGTTGCCCGCCGGTGCCAATCCACAGATCGGCCCAGATGCGACCAGCGTCGGCTGGGTCTACCAGTACGCGCTGGTCGATCGCAGCGGCAAACACAACCTACAAGAGCTGAGGAGCCTGCAGGACTGGACCTTGCGCTACGCGCTCCAGAGCGCCGAGGGCGTCGCGGAAGTCGCCAGCGTGGGTGGCTTTGAAAAGCAATACTTGATTGAGATCGACCCTGTGAAGATGAAGGCCTTCGCGCTGTCGGTTGGACAGGTCGCGGCGGCCGTGCGTGGGAGCAACGCGGAGGTCGGCGGGCGGGTGGTTGAAATCGCGCAGCACGAGTATGCCGTGCGCGGCCGAGGCTACGTTCAGGACAAGAACGATCTAGAAAAGGCCGCAGTTGCTACGAACCAGGAAGGCACGCCCATTCGAATCGGCGACGTCGCCACGGTATCGATTGGTGGCAACATCCGGCGTGGCGTCGTCGATCTGGACGGGCAGGGCGAAGTAGTCGGCGGCATCGTCGTGATGCGTTCGGGGGAGAATGCGCTCAACGTCATCCAGCGCGTGAAGGACAAGCTGGCCGAAATCGAGCCTTCGCTACCAGAAGGGGTGAAGGTGGTTCCAGTCTACGATCGCAGTCAGCTCATCGAAGACTCAGTGAAGACCTTGACCACGAACGTGGCGCAAATCCTGGCCGTGGTCGTGCTCGTGATCGCCGTCTTCTTGTTTCACGTGCGTTCAGCTTTGGTCAGCGCGATCACGTTACCCGTCGCGACGACCGCTTCGTTCATCGCGTTTTACTACCTCGACCTCACCATCAACGTCATGTCCCTGGCCGGCATCATCCTAGCCCTAGGAGACATGGTGGATTCAGCGGTGGTGCTCGTCGAGAACTCTCATAAAGCCATCGAAGAGGACGAGCGCGCCGGGCGAAACACACCGCGCGCGGAGATCGTGCTGCGGGCGGTCAAAGAGCTCGGCTCCCAGATGTTCGGAGCACTGTTGGTGCTGACGATTGCGTTTCTGCCTGTGTTCACGCTCGAGGGCGAAGAAGGTCGATTGTTCCGGCCTTTGGCGCTCGCTAAAACGTTCTCGATGGCATTTGCTGCGGTGTTTTCGGTGACGCTCGTTCCGGCTCTGACGGTGACGTTCCTCAAAGGGCGCATCACGCCGGAGGGAAAGAACCCGGTCAATCGCTTCTGCATCGCGCTTTATCGACCGGTCCTCAAGGTTTGCCTGCGCTTCAGGTACCTGGTGGTGGCCGCCGCCCTGGGGCTGGCCGCGCTGACTGCTATCCCGTTGCTGAGGCTCGGCTCCGAGTTCATGCCGCCGTTGTACGAGGGCGACCTCTTGTACATGCCCATCTCAGTGCCAGCGATTTCGATTCAAGAGGCGCGGCGGTTGTTGATTTGGCAAGACCAACAAATCAAGGGCGTGCCAGAGGTGGAACGAGTCTTCGGCAAGACTGGCCGGGCTGAAACCTCCCTCGACCCGGCTCCGCTCTCGATGTTCGAGACGGTGGTGAGGCTCAAACCACAGTCTGCGTGGCGACCGGGGATCACCCAAGAAAAGCTGATTGCCGAGCTCGAGCGCCGCGTGTCGGTCCCTGGGATTCAAGGGGCTTGGACGATGCCCGTCAAGGCACGCATCGACATGCTCTCGACCGGGATCCGCACTCCGATCGGAATCAAGGTTTTCGGAAAGGACCAGCACGAAATCACGAAAATCAACGACCAGCTGGAGGCGGTCTTACGCCGCGTTCCCGGGACTCGCAGCGTTTATGCGGAACGCGAGCTCGGTGGCTTTTTCATCGATTTCACTCCCGATCGCGACGCTATCGCACGCTACGGCCTCACCGTCCGTGATGTGTTGGATGTTGTCGAGAGCTCCATCGGCGGCATGGACGTCGACACGACCTTCGAAGGTCGCGAACGCTATCGCATCAACGTGCGGTATCCTCGTGAACTGCGTGACAACGTCGAGGCGCTTCGGGCGGTGCTCGTGCCGATCGCGCCTTTCGCGAGCCGAAGCGCGGGCGGGGTCGGGGCCAGCGCGTCTGCTGGGATGGCGTCCGCAGCGGCAACGATGGGCGGCGGCATGGCGCCCGCCGGCATGAACGGCACCATGGGCGCGTCCCTGGTTGCTGGAGTGGCCGCAGCTATGCCGGGGAACAGCGCAACACCTGGAACAATGGGCGGCTCAGCCATGCCGACTGACGTGAGCGGCAACCAAGCGCGCGCCGCGTTTGTCCCTCTTGGACAGCTCGCGAAGATCGAGACCGTGCTCGGTCCGCCCATGATTAAGAGCGAGCTGGGACAGCTGACTGGCTGGGTATATGTGGACTTGCAGGACCGGGACGTAGGCGGCTACGTCGACGACGCCAAAGCGGCGGTGGCGAAAGCGGTAAAGCTACCACCCGGATACAGTTTGAAATGGACCGGGCAGTACGAGCTGCTCGAACGCGTTCGCGCGCGCTTGGCGTTCATTCTGCCGCTCACTATCGGCCTCGTGTTCGTCATTCTCTATCTCAACTTCCGCGGCGTTGTTCAGTCCTTGATCGTGATGTTGGGCGTGCCATTCGCGGCGGTCGGGGCGGTATGGCTGCTCTACTTCGCGAAGTTCAACACGTCGATCGCCGTGTGGGTGGGGATGATTGCGCTCCTCGGCGTTGCGGCTGAAACCACCAGCGTCATGGTCGTGTACCTCGACGAAGCTTGGAAGGAAGGGCGTAGTAGCGGCAAGATCGTTACCATCGCCGCTTTGGTCGAAGCGTGCGTCGAGGCGGGGTCACGAAGGGTGAGGCCGCTCCTCATGACCGTCATGACCAACATCCTCGGTTTGCTGCCCGTGCTTCTGGATACGGGCGTCGGTGCCGACGTCGCCAAGCGCATCGCGGCGCCGATGTGGGGCGGGCTGGTGTCACTCACTGCGTTGACGTTGCTGGTTGTTCCCGCGATCTACGTGATCTGGCGGAGCTTCGAGCTTCGTCGTTCGGCTCAGCATCTGGTCGGTGCGCCACAGCCCAGCTAGCAGCCATACCTCAAGCCTGAAGCAGTGGACGCGCGACCGCTTCTACGGCCCGCAGACCCTCTCCAAACCGCGCCATGTGCTGTCGATTGTTCTCGAGCTCGCTGTACGGGAGAAAGCGCATGCCCTTGTCGGCGACACCGCGAAACGCAGGACGACTGACCTGCGCCCGCACGTCCTCTTCGCGAGCGTCGGGGGCGACCAGGTAGAGGCCACGCACAGCTTGCTCTGGGGCGCCGAGCGCCAAGTCTAAGAGCCGAACGATGCCCGAATAGATTGAAGTCGTGTGCTCGACCTCGAACGCTGCAACCACTCGTCCGCTCTCCTTGTCGAGCCACAGCACGTCGATGAGTCTGATCGCATCTGCGCCAGGGGTATTCATCAACGCCTCAGGCAAGGCCTCGAGGCAGCCTTCTCCGAGCTTGCCGTCCTCATAAGCACGGCTTCTGTCGTTCGACGCAACCCAGACCGAGAAGCCGAGCGCCTTACCCAGATCTCGCAGCCAGCCCTGGATCCTGGTGTGCGTCAGGTCACCTTCGCGTTCGGCCTGGTGCTGCTTTCGCTGTTTTTCGCCCTCTTCACGAACTCGATTCAAATCAGCAAGCCAGCTTGCCTCGTGCGCGGGGTCCTGATCGAGTGGTGGCGCCTCGTAGCGACCCGAGCCGAGATCGAACAGCAGCGCCGCCACGGCACCTAGGTCGTTCGAGAGCAACGCACGATGCTCGGCGTTGATGCGCAGCAGTCCCTGTCGCATGGCTAGATATTCTTGCCAGCTTCCGAGCTTCACCTTTGCGCCAGTCAGGGCGTTGTATCCTTTGACGATCGCCGTGTTGAAGGGCGGCACGATCGTCGGGTGAAGAAAGTATAGAAGGTTTGCGGCAGCCGGTCCGAGTCCCTTGATGCTCTTCGCATCGAGTTCCCGAATGGCAGCCAGCAACTGGTCCTCGGCTTGGCAGCACAGACAGGTGTCCAGAAATCGACCAAAGGCACGTTGGTTCTCGCTGCTCTCGTAGATGTCGGGAACTCGCAGCTTGGGCTTCCACAGCCAGGCGTGGTCAGCGCCCTTGAACATCTGGCGTTGTTCGGCGATCGAATGCACGACCGTTTCCAGCGAGGATCCCCGATACGCCGTCCCGAAGTCGCCTCTGCCGATCTCTTCGACGACGATTTGAAGCCCACGTCGAATCGAGCGGAAGTTCTTGAGTCTCTCCTCCCACAGGAACCACGTGCGGTACGTGCCCAACGCGTCCTCGCGCCAACGCGCAATCAACTTTTGCCGGGATTCGGTGGACATCGACCATCCACTTTGACACGAATGGCCGCAGCGCTGGTAGCGGCCTTCTACTCTGAGTCGTCCGGCAAAGGTGGCTTGGAATCCGAGGGCGGCGGTACGCTCCCGCGCCCGTCGTCGTCCCGCTCTTTCCCTCCGAAGCGTCGCAAGAGGCGATAGTAGCTTTCCCGTTCCACGCCCGCGTGAGCTGCAGCGCTTGCGACGTTCCCGCCGTGACGTCGTAGGACTTCTTCCAAGTAGTAGCGCGCCGCACCAGCGCGTGCCTGCTGGAGCGCCTCGGTCCAAGAGAGGGCTGCGAGATCCACACCGGCGCCGCCCACGGGTGGCGGCTCGCTCAAGTCCGGTGGGAGATGTCCCAGATCCAGCCGTTGTGCGGGACACAACAGGCTCGCCCGCTCGACGACTGCCCGCAGCTGCCTGACGTTTCCAGGCCAAGGGTAGGTGAGGAGCGCTGACATGGCGAGTTGGGTGAATCCAACCGCTTGGGTTCCTTCTTTGGCTTTGAACTCGTTCAGGAACTTCACCGCCAGGACTTCGATGTCTTCAGGTCGCTCGCGCAACGGTGGGATCTTGATTGTCGCTACGTTCAGCCGATACCAAAGATCCTCGCGGAATCCTCCGGTCCTCGCCATCGTCTCGATGTCCCGATGCGTGGCGGCGATAATGCGCGCGTCAAACGGTCGCTCTCGTGACTCTCCAAGCCGTCGAATCGTGCGCTCCTCGAGTACCCGCGTGAGCTTCGCCTGTAGCGCTGTAGGCATTTCGCCTATTTCGTCCAAGAACAGAGTCCCGTCGGCAGCCTCCTCGAAGAGGCCGGCTCGGTCCTTGGCCGCGCCAGTGAACGCGCCGCGAACGAAGCCGAAGAGCTCGCTCTCGAGCAACTCGGACGGGATCGCCGCACAATTGACTGCCACAAATCTAGTCGACGCGCGGGGGCTCAGCAGGTGCATGGCTCGAGCAATGCGTTCCTTGCCGGTGCCCGTCTCACCGAGCAGCAAGGCTGTGGCTTGGCTAGGCGCGAAATTGCGCACGAGTTTGGCGACATCACGCATCTTGGTTGATGCGCCGACCATGCCGGGCAAGAGTTCGTCGCCCACGACACCTGCCGAACCATGAGCTTTACCGATTGCGCGCAGCACTGCTTCGCGCGCCGCCTCTGGTTCGAAGGGCTTGGTCAAGTATTCGAAGGCACCTAAGCGAAGAGCCTCGATGGCAGACGGGACGGAAGCATAGGCGGTCATCAACACGAGCTCCGCGTCCGGCTGGAGACGCTTGCAGGCGCGCAGCACTTCCAAGCCGTCGACTTCGGGCATGTTCAGATCGGCGAGGACGACATTGATGGTCTCGCGCGACAGGAGCTCGATCGCTTCGCGCCCACTGTGTGCGGTCAAAACACGGGCATCCGCGCTCAGCACTTTGGTCATCAGGCGAAGCATGTTGGTGTGGTCATCGACCACCAAAACCGCGGGCAGTTCCGAGGCAGTCATTGCGTCACCTCCGGCCGAGCTGCTTCGAAGGGCAAGGAGACGCGAAACGTGGCTCCTCCTTCGGCGCGATCTTCCACGGCGATGCGACCCCCGTGTGCGGCGATGATGCCGTGGCAGACAGCGAGACCAAGGCCGGCGCCACCGTCCCTGAGCGAGAAGAATGGTTCGAAGATGCGCAATTTGTCAGCCTCGGACACGCCTGCTCCGCGATCGGAAACCGAAAACTCATAGTGCCGTCCGTCGATCGAAGGGCCGCCGCTCACCTCGATGACCTGCTCGACGGGGCCAGCTTGGACGGCGTTCCCCAACAAATTCAAAAGCACCTGCCTAATTCGGCCCGCATCTGCGAAGAGCTGCGCTGATGCAGCGGCGACTTGAATCGTACGCGCCTTCGCTTGACCGCTGTCCGTGAAGCGCTGCACGCTGGTGCGGAGGAGCTCGTCGATCGCAACCCAGGCTCGCTGCAGCTGCCCGGGACGAGCGAAGGCCAAGAGGTCTTCGGCGATGCGCTGACAGGCAGCCGCTTCATCATCGAGAATCTTGAGCTCCTCGCCGAGCATCTCCGGAGACTGCGAAGGCTTCATCGTCTTCAGATAGCCGCGGATCACCCCAATGGGATTGTTGAGCTCGTGAGCGATGCCAGCTGCGAATTGACCAACCACCGCCATTCGCTCTGCGTCGAGTAGGCGCCTCTCACGCTGCTGCAACTCGTGCACCATCCGGTCGAAAGCATCCGCCACGGCCTGAAGCTCGCCTTCGCCGACGGCACCTACGCGTTGTTCGAATTCGCCGCGGCCGAAGCGTTCAGCAGCGGCTGAAAGCGACGCCAATGGTGCGAGCAGTGATTGCCGCAAGCGCCGCGTGTATGCCACGGAAAGCACCACGATCAGCACCATGCAAGTCGCCCCTAAGAAAAGGCCCAGCCGACTCGAACGCATGGCCCGAAAGTGCTCGGTGGCCATACCTACCTCGGCGGCCCGAGCGAGTGCATCGGCTTGCTCCACCGCGTGTGCTGAGAGCCGCTGCAATGTATCGTGGTGCTGGCGGAGGACATTTTCCAGATCGGGTCGTTGAATGGCCGGCAGCAACTCGGTCCGAAAGAGTTCGTCGAGGCGGCGGCTGTCCTCCAGGACTTGGTCGATGCGCGCGTGTTCGCTCGTCGGTAGCCTCGCCCGAAGCGAGCGCGCTCTCGATTGCACGGCTTCGAACGCTTGCGGGTAGTGATCCATGTGCCCGGCGGAGCGCTCGATGAGCACATGGGCCTGATGAATGTATTGCTCACGCACCGCCGTAGCGAGCGCCAGCCCGTTGCGGATCGCTGCTTCCTCCGACTGCATGGTCTGAACGGACGTCTCGACTGCTCCGAGCAAGACGTCCAGCACAATGCACATGGCGAGAGCAATCAGACTCACCCAGGCGAAGCCGGCAGCGAGGCGACGGGAGAGCACGTCGGACCCGGCCACGGCGGAGTGCTTCGAGTCAGCGGACGGTGGGGGCCCCTTTGTATCCGAATGAGTTACAGGCATTGGCAGCGGCGGTTACAGGTCTAGGCGGCATGCGGCGAAAACGTGACGATTCGGTCGCGTGGCCCGCTGATTGCGCCCTATCTGCACACTTCGGGCCATTCAGCCCATGAGCCGCCCCCCTTCGCTCCGCCTGTGCCGCCGAGCAACGCTGCTGCCAGTGGCCCTACTCGAGCATCTTCTGCATGTCGCCAATCTCAGTGGCTTGTGCGTCGAACATGTCGTCGGCGAGGGCCTCCAAGTCGCTGTCCAGAACGTGCGGCTTCGCTCGGTGGCTCGTGGGCAGCGCCGAGGCGTGATGCACAATCATTTCCAGAAGGAACATTCGGTCGAGCTCTGCGCCCGACATGTTCATCATCTGGCCCATTTCCTTCGTCGCGTGCGGGTCTTCCGGCGCCGGTCCGGGCTGCGCTCCCGCGAGTTGCGCACGTTTCAACTGCATGAGCTCGACCTCCATTGTCTGAGATTGCTCCATGGTTTTTGCCATGCTCACGACGTCTGGGTCCTTACCATGCGCGCTCTCATGGTCGGCCATCATGATCGCCATCTGATGGTGCGGCGCGAAGAAGTCGACGAACTCGGCATCGTCACGCGGGGTTAGCGGCACACGGCGATCGCCGATGAGGCCGAAGTCCGAGCGATCGCTCGTGCCAGTCGCCAGATCTTCACCTGCGCCGATCGCTCCGATGCTCTGCAACTTTGCGTGCATCATGCCGACTTCGTCCGCCTGTGCCATAACGATCTGCTCCGCCAGCTGCTTCAATTCGGCGTTCTGCAAGTAGGAGAGCGCTCGATGGGCGGCGGGGAGGGCAGAGGCGTGATGTGGAATCATCTCGAGCAAGAAAAGCCGATCCAGCTCGGCACCAGAAGCGTGCATGGCTGCGTGCATCTCGGCATCCGCGTGCGGATCGCCCGGCATATCAGGCACGCTGCCCGACAGTTGGCTCTTGATGCGCTGCATGGTTTCAATCTCGGCGGTTTGCGCTTGAATCACGTCTCGCGCCATCGCAACCACCTCTGGATCATCACCGCGGTCGACCTCTTCCTTCGCCATGTCGATCGCCATTTGGTGGTGACCGATGAAGAACTCAGCAAACGCCAAGTCGGTGGTCGGCGTGTAAGGAACGCGACGATCGCCTTCGACCTGCAGCGCTTGCGGCAGAGAGTTCTTTCCGGCGCCCCCTGCTCCAGCGACGGAACCATTTCCGCCAGCGCCACTTACGCTTGACGAGTCGTCGCTGCAGCCGATGGCGACCACGGCAGACAGGATTGCGCAGAGCGCGAAGAGGCGTGAACTCCGGTCGGTCCACGAATACGGCTTGGTTACACACGGACGCGAGTGGGCGATGATCATTCCGTTGATCTCCTTTCCTCGAGCTTGCTCGACTCTGAGTCGTGGGCAACCGAGACAAATAGGACTGCGCCCACCACAAACCGCAACCAAATTGTCTCGGACAGATTTGGTGTCTGTGCCGGTCACAGCGCAATGCCCCAGATCTATCGTGCCGAGCGGAACGCGGCTTGCTTCGATGATGAGCCATCGGAGGTTTATCCATGGATCATCAACAGTACGCCTCGTGCATCAAAGCCTGCAGTGACTGCGCCGCTGCTTGCGACCACTGTGCGTCGGCTTGTCTCAAGGAAGCGAACACGCAGATGATGCTCGAATGCATTCGGCTGGATTGGGATTGCGCTGCGATCTGTCGAATTGCAGCGCAGTTCATGTCCAACGGCAGCCGCTTTGCGCGCGAAGCGTGCGCGCTCTGCGCGCGCATCTGTGAAGCGTGCGCTCTAGAGTGCGAAAAGCACGAAAGCGAGCACTGTGCGGCCTGCGCCCAAGCTTGCCGGTCTTGTGCGGAACAGTGCCGACGCATGGCCGGTTGAGGCATTACCGTCCGGCTTCATTTGCGGCTCACCTAGCAAAAAAACAATCGTGGGTGTCACGCTCAGCGTGCGTGACGCCCAGATAGGTGAGCGACGAAGAAATCGCTCGTTAAGGAGAATGAAGCCATGTTTGCAAAAAGAATCGCTGCCGTCGTGTTGATGGCTGCCTCCACCTTGTCTGCTGTTGCCGTTGCGGCACCGACCGAGGCACCCTCGGCGAATTGTATCCTCGCAAAGCATCGCGTCACCCAGGTCCAACCGCTACACGTCAGCGAGCGCTATGGTCGTGGCACGGTCGAGCGACTCGCCGGTGCGCGAGTATTCGTTCAAGCGGAACCGGGCCTCACTGCCGAGTGGCTGCAACTGACTCTGCAGCGCCACCTGGCTTCGATGAATGGCTCAATGGCCAATTGCCCGCTCGACGCCAAGGACGTCCAGGTCAAGGTCGTCTCTGCGGGCCCCGGGTTTTCAGTGCAAATCACCGGCAAGAACGCTGCTCAAGGGCAGGAGATCTTGCGTCGTGCGCAATTGCTCGTTCGCTGAGGCTAACATTGTGTAACGCCCGTGCATACAATCGCGTACGGCACGCATGAGCAACGTCCCGAACGCCGAACTCGATTCCCTACTAGCTCGGCTGGCTGATGGGGATCGAGCGGCGTTCACCGACGTGTTCCGGTTGCTCTGGCAGCCGGTGCTCCGCCTTTGTACGAGCATGTTGAGGAACGAAGCCGACGCCGCCGATGCAGCTCAGCAGGCGCTCGAAAAGATCTTGGTGCGCTGCACTGACTATGATCGAAAGCGCGCGGCGCTGCCTTGGGCGCTCGCGATTGCCGCGTGGGAGTGTCGCACGTTGGCTCGGAAGCGAACTCGCCGACGCGAGTTGCCGGAAGACAATGCGCCGGAATTGGGATCCGGCTCGGAAGATGACCTTACACGTCGCGAGCTCGTCGCGGCAGGAGTCGCCGCGCTGGGCGAGCTCTCCGCGGAAGATCGTGAGGTGCTGGTGGCGACGTTTTGGGAAGAAGCAGCAAGCGTCTCGGGCGCGACGCTTCGCAAACGGCGCGAACGTGCCCTAAAGCGCCTGCGTGATACCTTCAAGAGGCTGTATGGACTCGATTGACGTCACGAGGATTGAGCGTCGAGCTCGGCTCAAGTACGAGTGGTCTCGCGCTCGTCGCGCTGTGCTCGGCTTTGGTCCGGCGTTGATCGTCGTTGTCATTGCGGCGTTAGCCAGCAAGCATCCCAATGCCGCGGTCGCGTTTGGTGGCGCGATGTTCGTCGTCGGCGTGACGTTGCTTTGGTATGGTCGAGACGTCCGACGCGGAGTGCTGCCTGGACTAGCGATGGGTTTAATCCCACTCGTGCTTGGACTGTGCGCAAACCACATGGGCCACGCTTGCCAGGGCGATCACTGCATGACGTTATGTGTGCCAGCATGTACGGCTGGCGGATTGGCCGCAGGGATCGGCGTTTCGCTCATTGGCCTGCGTTGGAAGCAGGGACTTGCCTTCTGGACGGGAGCAACGGCGCTGACGTTGCTCACCGGGGCCATGGGTTGCTCGTGCGCCGGGTACACCGGTGTTGCCGGCTTGGCCATTGGCTATGCAGTTGGTTTGCTGCCTGGTTTGATCCGGCGCGGCCGAGCTACCTGGGGAAAATCGAACCAGGCCTAGCGCAAGCTCAGTGGCTGTGGCGGTGCGGGCTCTGGCCACTCAAGTGCAGCGCAATGAAAGCCACCACGAGCGCCGTGATCGCCGCCAAAAAAATCCGCAATGCTCGCGTGACGTGCCCCACCAGCCCCCATGGCTTGAAGACGGCGATCAGCGTGACCGCCAGCAGCGCTGACAATGCCAGCGCGGAGTCGGCGAGTAGCTGCACACCGAGCTCTTTCAGGCGACCGGATGCGAGAACCGGCGTCGCTGCCTCCGCGGCAAGCCGCGCCGCCTCAGTGATGGCTGTTGTTTGATGAAGGAAGAGTGCGGCAACTGCCAGCGAGGTAAGCACCAACTTTACCACCACCCAGTAGTGACGGAAGAGTCCCCATTTCGTGCCGAGCGATTGAACGATGCCTGACACCAACGCACCAATGCTCAGGGGCAGCAGGGCACCGCGACCGACGACATCCATCAACAAGTACGCAGCGCGCGCGACTGCCGGATCGCGAGCAAAGCTCGCAACCGCCAGCGTCAGGAATGCGCCGATGGCTCCCACCCAACCGCGACGGACAACAGGACATGCAACGACAGCCCAAGTTTGCGAAGCGTCTGTCCCATGCCGGCATAGTAAGCGGGTCGTTACGCGGCGTGCCGTTAAGAAACGTGTATCCACCAATGCTTGGGCTGTAACCGAACCGGTCACAGTTTCAGCTGCCCGTGGCGAGTGCGCTCCGCCATATGATTCGCGTCCAATGTTGAGAGGACACCAGCGAAGAAAGGAGAGCCGCCCCTTGATTAATAGGGGTAGGGGGTATATCTATGCCGGTATGCCTCGAAAGTTTGGGGAAAACACTGCCGAAAAGCCCGGTCACGCCCGCCACGCGGCGGGCGTCGAGGACGAGATCAAAGTCTCGAATTTGAAGCGCTTACGTCGAATCGAGGGACAGGTGCGCGGGCTACAGAAGATGGTGGAGGAAGACCGGTACTGTCCGGACATCCTCATGCAAGTGGCCTCCGTGCAGGAGGCACTCAAAGGCGTCTCTCGCGAGCTGGTGCGCAATCACCTGACGCACTGCGCGCGCCGCGCTCTGAAGGGCACGGAGTCGCAAGCTCAAGCGGCCATCGACGAGCTGATTTCCGTATGGTCCAAGCATGCTGGTTGATGAGAACCACGAGGTGGTTCTTTGGGAGCACATCGCAAATGAGCAAGTTTAGACAATATTGCGCCCTGGGTAGCCTTGTGGCGTTGCAATTGGTGGCTTGTGGCGGAAGCCTGCCGCCGCGTTATGCCGCGCTGGACCCTTCCAACGCCAACGGTCCAGAGTCATCGCCGCTCAGCGTCTCGCTGTTCGCACCGGACGCAGTGGCTTCATTGGAAGGCGAGAGCGCGGATCGGGGGACGAGCGGTGGAGAGCACGCCGGGCACAATCACACCGCCGCTGCTGGACACGCAACTCACGGGGGTTCACCCGCGCCCCACGAAAAAGCTGATAGCGCGGAGCAGGCGGCCGTCTACACGTGCCCGATGCACCCGGAGGTCACCAGCGCAAGCCCCGGCAAATGCCCCAAGTGCGGCATGAAGCTCGTGCCGAAGAAGGACGCTCAGTGAAACGTCTGCTGCCCTTCCTGCTCGCGGTCGCGCTGCCTGCCTGTGGCTCGATGCAAAAGGAGCTTGGTCATGATGACGTGGCCAAGCTCGTCGAGCGCCGCAGTGGCCATCGCACCGGATGGGAACAAGGAGCCCCTGAAGCGCAGCAGATAGCCGATCGGGTGAACAAGCTGCTCCAAGGCGGGCTGACTCGTGAACGCGCGGTGAGCATCGCTCTCATCAATAGCCCCCACCTGCAAGAGATCTACGAGAGCTTGGATATCTCGCAAGCGGACTTGGTGCAAGCGGGGCTGCTCTCGAACCCGACTCTGGCGGGAAGCATCGGCTTCCCATTAAACGGGGGACACAAGCCTGAGTATGAAGTCTCGATTGTTCAGAGCTTTCTCGACATTTTCATGTTGCCCTTGCGAAAGCGCATCGCCAAGGAGCAGTTCGTCGCGGCCACTCTTCGTGTGGCCCATGAGGCGCTCGACTTGGCCTCAGAGGTCAGCAAGGCCGTGGCGGAGGTCGAGTCGGACGTCGAGACGGTCGAGTTGATGCGGCGGCTGACGGACGCGGCTCAGGCATCTGCCGATCTGGCGCAGCGGCAGTTCGAGGCAGGCAATGTGAGTGAACGCGTGCGGGTGAGTGAGCTAGGGGTCTATGAGCAGACTCGTCTCGATCTCGCTCGAGATGAGATGCAGTTGCTCGAACACCGCGAGCACTTGAACCGCCTGCTTGGTCTTTGGGGATCTGCCACCGGGTGGAAGCTCACGGAGGCACTGCCGGCAATCCCAGCGCAGGAGCTGATGCCCGATCACCTGGAGCGTATTGCCATGAAGCAGCGGCTCGACGTTGGTGCCGCCAAAGGCGAACTCGCGCTGATGGATGCTGCCGTCAATTTGGCTAAAACGTCGCGCTACACCGGGCTCATCGATGTCGGCGCGCACGTTCACCGGGACGCTGACGGCCCCTTACTTCTCGGCCCTACGCTGTCGATCGAGCTTCCGCTCTTTGACCAGCGCCAAGCGGTAATTGGTCGTTTGGAAGCGCAGCGACGGCAAGCTCAACGCCGGGTCGACGGCCTCGCGATCAACGCCCGTTCAGAAGTCCGCGTGGCCAGTGCGAAGCTCGCGCTGGCGCGTCGAAGCGCTGAAGAATACCAAAAATCGCTGCTTCCTGTGCGCGCTGCCGGCCTGGAACAGGCGCAGCTCGAATACAACGCGATGCAGATCGGGCTGTATGAGCTCTTGGTCGCGAAGCAAACCCAAGTGGATGCGGTGCGTGCCTACATTCAGACGGTCCGCGACTATTGGATCGCGCGGGCAGAGCTGGAACGCGCATTAGGTGGGCGCGTGCCGGCGGCCTCAGCGGCACCTGCGCCGGTTGCTCCCGCACCCTTACCGGCAACGCCCCAGCCACCGAGTTCCGATGCACCGCCGCACGTGCACGGCGGCCACTAGGAGTTCCAATGTCCCTCAAAGAACATTCGAAGATCGATTCTTCGGGCCCCGAACTCGACACTTCGGCCGCCGCGCCGCCGCAGTTGCTGAGCGTGCGACTGGTAGACGTGACTGACTCTGAAGTCGTGACCCGCCGACGAGTGCTCACTTCAGGGGCCGCGACGCTTGCAGCCAGTGCGCTCGCCAGCTCGCTCTCTCGCAGCGCGCAGGCTGCTGATGTGCCGGGTGCGGCGCGATCTCGAGAGGGTTCTGCAGCGGCCACCGGTGCGGCGTACGCGGCCCAAGATTGGCTACCGCCTGCGCAGCCCGGTCGCGACTACCACCCAGTGGTGGTGCCGAACGGCGCCAAAATGCCGTGGAAAGTGGTCGACGGCGTGAAGGTCTTCCACATGGTGGCGGAAGAAGTCGAGCACCAGTTTGCCCCCGGGCTCAAAGCCACTTGCTGGGGTTACAACGGTCAGGTTCACGGTCCCACCATCGAAGTGGTGGAGCGAGACCGCGTGCGCATCTACGTGACCAATCGTCTGCCCGCGACCACGACGGTGCACTGGCCCGGCATTCTACTCCCGAACGGAATGGACGGCGTCGGCGGACTCAATCAGAAGGCGATCCAGCCGGGCGAAACGTTCAAGTACGAGTTCACGATTCGGCAGACTGGGACTGCCATGTATCACGCCCATCATGATGAGATGACGCAAATGGGCCTCGGGATGACCGGCATGTTCATCATTCACCCGCGTCGCCCGCGCGGGCCACGAATCGACCGCGACTTCGTGCTGATGCTGCACGAATGGCGCGTCAACGTGGGCGCGAAGCGGCCCGACCCCAACGAGATGACGGACTTCAACATCCTCACCATCAATGGCAAGGCGTTTCCGGGAACGGATCCGCTCGTCGTAAAGAAGGGCCAGCGGGTGCGCTTCCGAATCGGCAATCTGAGCGCGATGGATCACCACCCGATCCACTTGCACGGTTATCAATTCCGCATCACCGAGACGGACGGGGGTGAAATCCCGGCTTCGGCGCAATGGCCCGAGACGACGGTATTGGTTCCGGTCGGGAGCACTCGAACAGTGGAGTTCGTCGCAGACGAGCCGGGCGATTGGGCGATGCATTGCCACATGACTCACCACGTGATGAATCAAATGGGGCACGGCATTCCGAACATGATCGGCGTCAAACCGAGCAAGCTCAGCGCAAAAGTGAACCGATTGTTGCCCGGCTACATGAGCATGGGCGAGACCGGCATGGGCGACATGGCGGACATGGGTATGGCCGTCCCCAAAAACAGCATTCCGATGGTCGGCGGCCAGGGCAAGTACGATCCCATCACCATGGGCGGCATGTTCACGATCTTGAAAGTTCGCGATAAGCTCACGAGCTACGCCGATCCGGGCTGGTACGAGGCGCCCGCCGGAACTCTGGCCAGCGCCGCAGCGTCAGCAGATTTGGCTCGAGACGGCATCGATGTGAACGCGCCGCCCGCGGCGCAGGCGGACTCGCGCGTTCGCAACGGCTGAGCTTTCACCGCTTCACGCTTACTGATTCTTGGCTTCTGAAACACCGACTCAGGCCGGCCTGGCTGACCTTTGTCCCCAGAATAGAGAGAACGCCATGGTATCCGAACACGCGCATCATCATCATCACCATCATGAACACGGCGTCGCTGAAAAAGCGAAGGACCCGGTCTGCGGCATGAACGTGAGCCGCGAGCAGCCTCGCGGCGGTACGTTCGAATACCAGGGCGAGACCTACTACTTCTGCAATCCGAAGTGCCGCGAGCGCTTCTCGGCCGATCCGGAAAAATACCTGCACCCCGCGCCCAGCGCGGCGTCGAGCGAGGCAGCGCCTGTCGCACTGAAGCCGGCACCAAAGAGCGAGGCAGCGCCCGGGCCCAGTGGACCGAATGTCGTCTACGTCTGCCCCATGGACCCGGAGGTCCGTGAGACGAAGCCAGGAGCGTGCCCGAAGTGCGGCATGGCGCTCGAGCCCGAGCAGCCCATCGCTGAAACGCGCACCGAATGGGTGTGCCCGATGCACCCAGAAATCGTCAAAACCGAGCCCGGAAGTTGCCCCATTTGCGGCATGGCGCTCGAGCCTCGCACGGCGACCGTCGAAAGCGACAATCCCGAGCTGAAGGAAATGTCGCGTCGATTTTGGGTCGCGGTGGCGTTGAGCACGCCGTTGCTCGCGCTGGTGATGGGAGACATGGCGCTCGGTCACGCCATCTCCCACCTGCTCCCGGGGCACCTTCGGGGTTGGCTCGAGCTGATCTTGGCGACACCGGTCTGCCTGTGGGCAGGCTTGTCGTTCTTGGAGCGCGCCGTGGTTTCCGTAAAGAACCGCAGCCTGAACATGTTCACGTTGATTGGGTTGGGCGTGAGCGTCGCCTATGCCTACAGCGTGGTCGCGCTGGTCGCGCCCGGCATATTCCCGGACTCTTTCCGCACCGAGCATGGCGAAGTCGGTCTGTACTTTGAAGCCGCTGCCGTTATCGTCACGCTGATCCTGCTCGGCCAAGTGCTGGAACTCCGAGCTCGCAGTCAGACGGGTGCCGCCATTCGCAAGCTGCTCGGCCTCGCCCCCAAGACGGCTCGGCGCATCGACGATGACGGCGAAGAGCGCGATGTATCACTCGATGCTGTGCGAGTGGGAGATCGCTTGCGGATCCGGCCCGGTGAAAAGGTCCCCGTCGACGGCGTGGTGCTCGAAGGGTCGAGCGCCGTCGACGAAGCCATGGTCACCGGCGAACCCATCCCCGTTAGCAAAAAGGCAAATGACAGGCTGATTGGCTCGACCGTCAACGGCACCGGCGCACTCGTCATGCGCGCCGAAAGGGTGGGTTCGGAAACGCTGCTCGCGCGCATTGTCAAAATGGTCTCTGAGGCGCAGCGCAGCCGCGCGCCCATTCAGAAGCTGGCGGACGTGGTGTCCGGTTACTTCGTGCCAATTGTGATTGGCATTGCTCTGGTCACGTTTGCCGTTTGGGCTCTCGTTGGCCCTGAACCAAGAATGGCGCACGCGATCGTAAACGCGGTTGCCGTGCTCATCATTGCCTGCCCGTGCGCGCTCGGGCTAGCGACGCCCATGTCGATCATGGTGGCAACGGGCAAAGGCGCTTCCGTTGGCGTCTTGTTCAGGAACGCCGAGGCCATCGAAGTGCTGCGCAAGGTGGACACCTTAGTGGTAGACAAGACCGGCACTCTCACGGAAGGCAAGCCGCGACTCACGCGCGTGCTAGCCGCGGCTGGCCAGGACGAAGCAACGCTCTTGCGCTGGACCGCGAGCATTGAACGCCAAAGCGAGCACCCCTTGGGCAGTGCAGTAATCGCTGCAGCCAAGGAGCGCGGCATCGAGCTGAGCGCAGTGAGTTCATTTGCTTCGATCACGGGTCAGGGCGTGCGTGGGGTGGTCGATGGTCGGCAGATTGCGGTCGGCAATCGCGCTCTGCTCGATTCTATTGGTGCGGATGCGACCCACCTCGCACAGCAAGCGGATGAGTGGCGAAAAGACGGACAGACCGTGATTTACGTCACGGTGGACGGTCAAGCCGCGGGGCTGCTCGCAATCGCCGACCCGGTCAAGGAGAGCACGCCCGAAGCGATTGGCCTACTACATGGCGAAGGACTGCGCATCGTGATGTTGACCGGTGACACTCGCGCGACAGCAGAAGCCGTCGCCAAGCGCTTGGGTATAGACGAAATCATCGCCGATGTGCTGCCAGACCAGAAGGCAGATGCGATCAAGCGACTGCAATCACAAGGCCACGTGGTCGCCATGGCGGGTGACGGTATCAACGACGCGCCAGCGCTCGCTCAGGCCGAGGTCGGCATTGCCATGGGCACGGGAACGGACGTTGCTATGGAGAGTGCTGGAGTCACTTTGGTCAAAGGCGATCTGCGCGGCATCGTACGGGCGCGCGCGATCAGTCGGCTGACCTTGGGCAACATCAAGCAAAACCTCTTCTTCGCGTTCGTCTACAACGCTCTCGGCGTACCACTGGCCGCCGGCGTGCTCTATCCGTTCTTCGGGCTGTTATTGAGCCCGATGATCGCTGCTGCCGCTATGAGTCTCAGCTCGGTTTCTGTGATCAGCAACGCGCTCAGGTTGAGGCGGGCGGAGGTGTAACGGTGCTTGTTCGGCAGCGCAATTGACTCACCTTCTGCGTCGGAGGCGTTTACGTGGCGATGGCGGTCGCCTGGGTTGGCTCGTCGAGCGTGTTCAGCCCGATCGTTGGGACATCGTCGGCGCGCTCGTCGCACTCGTCGGCATGGGCATCATCTTGTTTGGACCGCGCTAAGCTCACGCTCGAGTCGAGACGCAAGCTGAGGGTTCCGCGCGTGGTGCTGCGCTCGCACTGAAGGCCGAAGCGGGGGCGCTAGCAGCAGGCCTTGCCGCGCCAAGCTTCTCGACCCTCGCTGAAGACGAGCGCTGAGATCACGAGTGCAGCCACTGGGTCTGCCCACCACCACCCGAGCAAGCCATTCACCCCGACCCCAATGAGCGCGGCGACCGATAGCCATCGCCCGGGAGGAGCAGTAGCACCAAGACGACGAACGCGGCCCCCGTCTTCGACGATCGACCGAGCGCCGCCACTGCTTGGATAGAGCGGTCGGGCGCAGCGTCTCCCTCCAACAATCGAAGGCGCAAAGGCGGCGTTCCGGAAGGTGGTTGCACCGCTTGAACTCGCGCTGCGTTCGCTGACGAGCGAGAGGCGCCCAGTGCTCGTCGTGCCGGACACCAACGTTCTGATCCGCGGTTGGATGTCGTGAAGTATGCGTCGGTGCTCGGCACTGACGCGTTCACGGTGGCATTCGTTCCTGGCGAACTAGACGCGCAAAAAGTAAATCACAGAAACCCCGACGTTCGCGAGCAGGCGAAGAAGATGTCGGACAGAATCAAGGGCTGGCGAACAAGGGGAATTAGCCGTTGGTGTGTGCGGTCAGGCAAATGTCTGGGTTCCGTGTAGGGACGCGAGCCTGACTTTTCCAAGACGCTTTCATGGCTCCAAGGGGCCACCGTGGATGATCGTGTGATCGCGAGCGTGCTCGAGATGCAGCGCAAGAATCCGTCGGCTTGCGTCGTCGTGCTTACCGGCGACACACTCATGTTGTCGAAGTGTGATGCTGCAGGAGTGCCCGCGCGGGACACTCCTGATCCCGACCCCTAGTTCGACGGTTGGGTTCGTGGCAGATTTCCCGATCTCGCTAAAAAAATATCCGCCTAGAAATTTTTGAAACGCGACCTCCCCGGCTGAGTTTTAGGAATCGCGATCAGAAATGGGGGGTAGTTTCTCGCGATTTGCCCCCGTTGCCGAAGAACACCATGCGCTAGGTAAGTGAGGTGAATTCCCCCTATGTGGAGGGGCGTTTCGGATAATGTCGCGGTTCCACGGGTCGTGCGTACCGGTGCGGGGGTGGATTGTTCGGCAGTCACGGCTCGAGCTTACCCAGCAGTTTCTTGAGATCTCGTTTGATCAGTCCGCTCGCAGCGTCTGCAAGGAGTTCACCGACCGAGGTTTCCTGCAGGATCGCGAGAATCTTCAGGCGTTGCAGCACGTCATCGCGAAGCTGAATCGTGACAGGTTTGGAGTTGTCGGGGCGCACGAGCCCGTTGCCGCTGGGAGCACGATCGGTTGATTCGGTCATGCCTCGGGTACGCTGCAGCGCGGCCGACTGTGAACTCAGTCAAAGCTCCGCAAACTCGGGAATGATTTGGTGCAACGGACTGAGCCAACCGAGGTTTAACTCTTGGGCGGTCTTCGCCTCCCGCCGGTAGCGTGAGAGCATCGTGGACGAGGAGTGACCAGTTCGTTGCATGACCCAATCTTCGGGCTTCCCGCACGCGAGGGCGAGAGTCACGAAGGTCGCGCGAAGATCGTGCGCTCGGAGCTGCAAACGGTTGTTTCCGTTCTGATACAGTTTTTCGCGTTCGACGCCGGCGAACTTCAGCGCTCGGCGCAGCGTCTCCGCGGCGTGATTCACATGAATCGGCTGTCCGCCGCGGCGGCGTCTGTAGCGTGGAAGCGCCTCGGCCGGGAACACCCAAGTCATCGAGGGGCATATTGTCCGCCAACGGCGCAGCGCCTCGGTGGTGCCCGCGTCCATCATCCAGGAGGCACCTCGGCCATTTTTCGTTCGATCAAGCACAAGGTGCCCGCGCTCCAACGATAAATTGCTCCACTCGAGTGTCGCCGCATTTTCCCGACGAAGCCCTTCTCTTGCCAGGCAGCCGAAAAAGAGCCGCCACACGAGCGGTACCTCGCGTGCGCGCATCAGCGCGGCTTCCTCAGCCGGATATAGGTAGCCGCGCTCTTTCAGCCCATTTGCAGGAGGCAGCCAGCCTGCCGGAAACGGAGAACGTTCGAGCAAGCGAACCGGGTAGACGGCGAGCTTGAGCGCGCGGTGCAGGCATTGGGCAACGTGTCTTAGGGACCCCTCCGGCAAGGTCGGCTGGGCCAGGACATGATCGGCCACGTCAAGGTTAAAATCGTTCAGTGGAATGTCGCCGACCGCTCGTCCCCGGAAGATGATCGGATACACGTGCTTCTCCAGCCTGCGGGCATTTTCCGTATGGTCGATGCTGCGTATCCGACCGCGGTACTGGGCAGCGAGCTGGTTTGTCGTCCAGCTCGACCCAAACTCACGGAGCGTGACTGTCGGCTTGACGGTTTCGATCACCGTCTGTGGGCTCGGTTTCGGCACAACTCGCTCGCTGCCGACCACCAAACCCCCAACGAGCTTCTGAATGGCCGGCAACAACTCGTCATCCGCCGCGGCCGCCTGCCGGCAGACCGGTAAGATGGCGGCCTCTTTGTCGGCAACGCGCAGCTGTTCGATCAGCCCGACGATGACCTGTTGACGGAGCTCCGCCTGACCCCTATCGGAGCAAGTGACAAGCCGCAGATGCACGCGTGAGCCCAACGAGATGGAGAGGAACCAGGCGCCCCGCGACTCGTAGAGGGAGCCAGTTGCCCGACGCGCCACGGCTACTTACCCTTGCTCTCGAGTCCGAGCCGCTGGCGCAATGCGTTTAGGCCGTCGTTTTGGGAGTCGGGCGTGGGTACGCCAACGATGGAAGCCTTACGTACCCCCGGACTGTTCAGGAACGCGCGTCGCACGTCACCCCAGCGAGCGAGGACGCGTTTGCCCAGCTTCTGGGAAGGGAATGCGCCGTTCCGCGCCAACCGGAGGTAAAGATCGGCCGGCGCTGGCACTGACCGTTGATCGACAATGGCGTCGTCGCCCAATGTGTTGGGCGGCACGCCTTCGTTCTGCTCGGCAAGCCGCTGCTCGATTCTGGCAACCGCCGACCGAATGCGGTCCAGTTCCTCTCTAATGTCAGTTCCGGGACTGTTGGCGAGGTAGCGACGCGACGACACCTCACCCTTTACACCGCTGAACGGTATCAACTGAGCTGCAAGCGTCACTCAATGGGTACGATTGTGCTTTCCCGTTGTTGACCTCGCGGCAGACCACCCAATCCGGCGTTGGCCAAAGTTGCGTAAGCCCCGAGAGTGGCGCTTTAGAATCCCAAGCGCTGGGTCAACGACACTGCAAATGGATCGGCATCCTGAATGTAGCCGCGCAATACCGCGAGGTTTCGATGACCGGTGCGGCGCACAATGTCCCGCTCATCTATACGCGCTCGGGCTGCGGCGGTCGCGAGACCGGACCGAAGGCTATGGCCCGCCAGATTGCTGGCATTCAAGCCCGCGGCTGCTGCGCGGCCCTTCAGAACGCGAGCGACCGCACGTCCTTCGAGTGCGTTCCGACCTAAAGACCCGTGCCGATCGATTGGGCGAAAGATCGGCCCCGATCTGATCCCCGCAATGGCGAGCCAGTCTTCGAGAGCGGCGCCAGGGCAAGTTGCGAGGTGCCCGCCATACTCAACCGCCACCGTGCGTCCGCGTTGCTCCTGGTCGGTCTTGCTCCGGCGCACCAAAACGACGAGCCCCGCGTCCCTGAAAGTCACGTCCGCTACGTCCAGTCCGACGAGCTCGCTGCGCCGAAAACCCGCACAGAACCCGAGCAGCAGCAGTGCTCTGTCCCTGCAATCGCGGAGGCTTGGTCCGAGAGTCGTGATCAGGGTCGTCAGCTGTTCGGGCGTCAAAGCAGCCTTTTTCATGACGGCTGCCCCATGCTGACGGCGGATGCCCTTGATTACCTCAAGTACCTCCGGTGCGGCGGTCGGCGACTCTAGGGCTCGCGACGTATGCGCCTGCCGGATAGCGGCAAGGTGAACCGTCAGGCTCCCCGGGCGAATCCGGGTGGCCCGATCGGCCAGGTACGCCGCGCACGCCCATGGCGGTGCCGGCAGCGGGGTTAAGTTGTGTTTCGCGCACCAAGCCTCGAACGAGCGCCAGGCGGAGGCGTATGTCCGAACCGTATTGCTCGATACCCCGGCAGCTCGGTAGCGCGCAACTGCTGCCGTCAATGCCGGGTCGATGCTGCTGCTTGGAAGGGTGATTTCTTGCATACGGAGCGTGATAGCGCTGGCACGCTCTCCCGGTACGCGGCTGCCGCGCGCGTTGTGAACCCTCAGAAGGCGGCGACTCTACGAGACCGGAGCGGCGCTAGCGATCCTGGCGGATTCGCGGCGATGCCTGACGGCTGATAAGCTGCATTATCGGCCCTTGGCATCTACGAACGCGGCTGCGCTCAATTGGGCGACGTCAATGGCGCGACCAACTCGAGCACCCACGGGCTCATAACGTGTTGAGAACAGACATGTTTTTGCGACGAAACTTCTAATTGGTATTTAGTTTTGCCGAATTGGAGCCCCCATCGCTCCGCCGGGCGTCTGGGTCAGGTTTTCGCGCGTTCGGCGTAACTGGCTTCGAGCTTCGCGGGGGATGCGCTCGTAGCGAGGCGACGGGTGCCGAGCGAACTGAGCAAACCGAGGAATGTCATTTCAAGCCATTTCATGGCTCTCGAAAGCCGCGGATTCCTATGCGTTACCTGCTTTCCTCGGTTTCTTCGGTGCGGACGTCGGATACGTCCTCCGTTCAACACACGGGTGAGCTTGGTCTCCAAGACTTTTTCGATTGTTGCCTGAGCCCGGTCCGGGCCGGGGTGGTCGCCGGTGTACAGACCTTCTGGAGACCCCCCTATGCCCAAGAAGAATGCGACTCTTAATAACGCTGCCGAACTCTTGAATTCGTTCGAAAGCACCCGGTTCGTCGAATCGGCCAGCTATTCCCAGCGGCTCGCTGCTCGGCCGTTCTATAGCGCGATCACGCTTTATGCGTTTGACCGTACCGAGAACCCCTTGCCAAGCGAATCCGTGCTTGCTGCCGCTCGGCAGGCGCTGGCTGAGCACAGGGCGTCGAGCCGCGTGAAGGAGGTCAACGCCATCGCTCGTACCGCAAGTGCGAGAGAGTGGTTGCGACGGCTTCAAAATGAAGCGTTGGAAATTTCAGAGGCGCTTCACCGAAACGACGTGGAAGCGATCGAGGTCGCCGAAACGGTCGAATCGAGCGGAGAGCCAAAGCCAGCCGAGCCTGCGTTTGCGGCACATAGCGCTGGTCTTGCTCCGGAACTCGACGCCCCGAGCTCGCAAAGTGAGGCTGGGCCGGCAGAAGTTCCAACTGTAGGTGCACCCGCTCAGACGCTCGCTGTCGGTGCCGCTCCCGAAATCGAGGCCCTGAAGTCGCAAAGTGGGGCTGGGTCGGAAGAAGTTCCAACTGTAGGTGCCCCCCAGCCCCTTGTTGTTGATCGCGCTCCCGAAATCGGGTCCCCAACTCCGCAAAGTGCGGCGGGCCTAGCCACGGCTCCAACTGTGGATGCGCGCGACCAAACCCTTGTCGAGTGCGACGCTGTCGTTGATATTGGAGAAACCGCTGCCGCGACCCGATCCCTCGCAGAATGGGTCAAACCCGTCGACTTAGCTGAAGCGTACGGTCCTGATTTCCCAGTTCACGCTCTTTCGTCTTGGCACCAGCGGTTTGTCAGTGAACTCGCCGAGCAAGTGCAAATCGCTGTCGATGTGCCGGCGCTCGCTTCGCTGGCGATGATCGGCGCGGCGGTCGCCAAGACGGTGGTTATCGAGATTCAGCCCGGGGATGTGCAGCCAACGAACTTTTGGACCCTGATCGTTTCGCCGCCAGGGGATGGAAAAACCCCGCTGCTGGGGGAGTTGCGGCGGCCTTTCGATCAAGCCCAGGCGACGATGCGCGACGCCGAGCGCGCCGAAGCGGCTCGGGTTGATACGGAAGTCCGAATCGCCCGGATCACGCTGCAACGGCTCGAACGGGAAGCTGCCGCTTGTGATGATGACGCAGAGAAGGACGACCTTACCGGGCGCGCCGTGGAGCTCCGGAAACGGCTCGACCAAAGGCGGGTTGGGGTGCCGACGCTTTCAACGGGGGATTGCACGCAACTGGGTCTGATCTCTTTGATGGCTAACAACAAAGGCAGGCTGCTACTCTTGACGGACGAAGGCGATCAGTTGTTTTCACGAGTCCAGCAGCGTTCGCCACGCGGGGCCGAGGACATTGACGACATGTTGAAGGCCTACTCGGGTGCGACCGTTGATCGGCACGACGCCCGATGTGAACTTCGGGTCCCTGGAGCAGCCCTGTCGATCGTCGCCACGACTCAACCTCGCCCATGGGCGAAGGTGATGGGTATCGAGGCGTACCACTCTAAGGGATTTCTCGGACGTTTTGCCCTCGCTCTCCCGCGTTCGACTCAGGGTTTGCGCAAACAGCGGCGCGCGGGGGTGTCCGAGGAAGCGCGCTCGGCGTACCAAACCTTGCTGCGAGAGCTGTTGGAACGGCCAGTTCCAGACGTTCCAACAGCGCTGACGCTGAGTGAAGAAGCGTTTCAGGCATTCGCGACTTGCGGGGAAGAGGCGGACCGCGAGATCGTTCGAAATCGAGACGCCAGCTTCGGCGCATGGCTTGGAAAGCTTCGGGGACTCACCGCGAGACTTGCGGGCATTTTGCATGTTAGCGATCCGTTCAACCGTGACTTACACGTAATCTCCGTCGAGACGATGACTCGAGCCGTGGAGGTGGCTCGATACCTCTTAGCGCACGCTAGAGTGGCATACGAGCACTCCGAACGCGCCGCGCAAGATGACGATCCTCGCCGTCTACTGCGCTGGGTTCGCGATGGTCGCCGCCTGCAATTCACGCATGCTGAAGCAGTCGCGAGCTTTTCCGGCCGGTTGAACGCGCGCGAAGTAGAGACTTGTCTGGAGCGCCTCGTCGTGGCGGGGTATCTGCGCGAGCGTCCACCCCTTAAAAGCCGCGGGGGACGACCGCGCAAGGCTTCGTACCAAGTTAGTCCGTGGGTATTCCGAGGTCGTTGATGAAACCGGTGAAACTCGACTTCCGCGTGTTTCGCGGCACTTCCAGTGCAGTCAACGACGACGTTCATGAGTTTCCTCTGCTCAGGATCGTTTCTCGCGCCGTTCATTGATGTCAATTGCGAGCATGATAGACGCCACCGCGCAAGGTTTTGGTGTCGCCGGTGTACAGACCGATATGTTGATTACCATTCGCAACTGGATGTCGCTTGTCACTGACGCTCTCGAAATCCTTCCGGCAGACCTGCGAAGCACCCTCGAGGTCAGAACGGACGTTGTTGGTTCGCTGAGCTGCTTGGTATGCGGAGGGACATGGTTTCGGCTCAATCCCGAAGCGTCGCATTGCTACGCCTGTGTGGACGGAGGGTTTGTGCGCAGGATGATCGTTGAGCTGGGGACTGTGCGCCCTCGAATCGCCGTCTGCCGAGGCGAACGTATCCTGGCTTCAGCAGTCCTTCTTCGTCTGCCGAAAAGCATCGAGCTGTCGATTCCCGAAGCGGAAGGAGAACCCTTCCGCGTGCGCAGCCAGAAGCCTGAAAACTCCCCTGAGGCGTTCCAGCGGCGCTTTCGGTCCGTGCTTTTCCCCGAGCTGGGTTTGGCGAGCGATGGCGAGGGCGCTTGGGGGTGGCGCGGAGGTGAGAGGCTTGACGGGGGCCGCATGGTGCCGACGCTCGATGAGCTCTTGGAGGAATTGGAGCGGCAGGACCGGCCCTAGTATCCGACGATCCAAGGGGGGCGATGAGTTCGGTGGCGCGTCGACTACACGTGGACGAGCAGCTTTGTTAGCTCAGGCTCTAGACGAAGTCGCCACGCTTTCTTGAACATCTCGGCGTGTTCGGTCGGCAGCACTTCTTCGGCGGCTTCCCCGACTATCTCTCTGAGATTGGCGATGATGCGCGCTAATCGATCTGGAGCGGGCACTGCCATGCGGTCGAGAGCGAGGGTTAGGGAGGCGATCTCCCGCAGAGCGGCGATGCGTCGACTCGCAAGACGCCCTGTTTCCCGGGAGCCGGGCACGCTCTGGATTCGAGCAAAAAGTAGCGCAGCTGCCTCGCGCGCGAGTTCTTCGCGTGCAACGTACAGAGGTTCCAGGTCATCTCCGGACTTTGCCGCCTGATACAGCGGGTCCAAATCGACGAAGCGGGATCCCTGCTCACGATGGGCCTCGACGCGGGCTTGCATGCGGGCGCTTCGCCTCCGCTCGACGCGGCGTGGTCGGCCAGGCTCGGGAGTGCTCATTCAATAAAAGCACGGCCATAAGAAAAAAATCACGAGTGGCAGGCGCCGAAGCAGTTCGGCGGTGTACGTGCGCCTTTGAATCAACGCTTGTCCAACTTGGACTCCACTTTTTTCCTTGTTGGCAAGCATCACCAGAGGATCAAACCAATGACGCACACAATAACGCTCGACCCTGATGACGGTGACGCACTGAGTGAGTTGGCTGCAGCTTACCCAGGCATTACCCTGCATCTAGCGCATTTCGCAGTCTTTCGACTGGGGTTGCGGGCTGCGAGCGGCGACCACACCCTGCTCGCAGACGAGCTGACCGCGATCAGCGAAGAGCGTCGCGAACGGCGGCGTCGCGCGCGAACAGGCAAGAATGGCAGTGCGCTGGCGGACGAAAATGGGCGCGATGGAGCGAACAATGTCTGAGTTGAAGTTTACTGAGGAAGAACTTGCCGCAATGTTTGCCGAAGCGCCTGATGGGTCACCTTCGGACGATTTACTCAATGTTCTCGCTGGACGCCCGGCGGACGCGCGGTCGCTAAGCCTCCCGGTCGCCTCTGAACGTGGCATCGAACTCAAGTCCGCGTCGCTCGTGTCGGGCGGTGGTGGCGACGGCACGGGCGAGTATTCCTGGCTGCGAGCGATCCATCTAGTTCCCGCGCACCGACAACTTATTCTCCGCTACCCAGCGATCGGTCTGAAGAGGCACTCGGAGCACGGTATTGTACTCATGGCGGCTTACCTGGAAGACACGCTGCGCCGCGTTCGCCGCAACCTCATGCTGGACGGCGACTTGTTCTTTCACGCCGACGCGCTCGAGGCGACCGAACCCGACACGAAGGCAATTGGTTGTCGGATCGTGATCAAGACCATCCGGCACAGAGTCGGAATGAGGATTCGGTTTTGGCAAAATGAAGCGCAGGGCGACGCGCTTGGAAAGTCTGGAACTTACGAAGTTCGAGAGAGCGGGCTCCAGCTGTTGACCCGTTCGAAAGCGGGTAAGCGATGACCATTGCGCAGGGGGCAGAATCGATGGCGGACCCCAGCGAGTTCTTCCTTGAGGAGTTCGGACAGGCTTGCCTCGCCGCAGGAGGCCGGCCCCCGCCAATTGAATTCGCCGACGATCTCCCGATGATCAACCCGTGGTCAACCCAAGAGCTACCCCTTGCGCTCGAACTCGACCATCTCGTCGGCGGGGGAGTGCTCGATGTGGTCGCGCCGGATTCCGAATTTACAGCTCAGATCTTCAACCGCCAGCTTCGCCGTCTGCCATCGGCCCTGCGCCGTCCGATTGAATCCGTACGCACGCTTTGGCTGCGCGAGCATCTGCTTGCTCTCGTGGAGCAGGAAGTTGAGGGCAGAGTCGATCCTTCGAAGTTCAGGCAAATCGCAGTCCCTGGCCAACCATTGACCCAAAATTACGTGCCGGAAATTCACCGCCGCGCCGCCCTTCGCGCGTTGGCGCTTGATGCCAAGTTCATACGGATTCTGGAAGATGAAAGCGCAAGGACTAAGGCTGACGCCCATCTGCTGCGACTCTTTGGTGGCTGGCCACGTGGGCTACCACAGCTTCGACGCTACGCCATTCCCGAAGCGGGGGTTTGGAACGCAGAGTCGTGGCTCGGTCTTGCTTTAAGCTCGATGCCTGAAGCTATTCCGGAGCAAGTTGTAGCCGCCCTAGCTCAGCGCGCCGTGGGGCGGTATCCAGTCCGCGTTCATCGAAGAAATAGGCTCGCTCG
>Ga0164241_10001134_pt1 | contig 35730 bp, 23 predicted proteins | sample OricomyardsoilBY_FD_108780 | JGI IMG/M metagenome (GOLD analysis project Ga0164241, IMG submission 108780) | Backyard soil microbial communities from Emeryville, California, USA - Original compost - Back yard soil (BY) | ecosystem: Environmental > Terrestrial > Soil > Unclassified | place: USA... | reverse complement strand
GTGCCGGGCTCGCCTCAACCACGCCATACATCGGCCTGCGCGTAAGCGTCCGGACGGGATCCTTGTAGACGGGTCGTAGTGATGACGTTTCTGACGACTTTGAGCCGGAGAAGCGGCAGCTCCGATCGTAGTGGTGATGATTACGATTGGCCGGGTTGTTGTTAAAAATTCCGTTAGGCGGATGATGCAGTCCACCAAACCGCTTTACCAAAAAAATGAAAATTGGTGTTCATTCGTACGTCCAATATTTGATAACGTCGGGGGTGGGTTTTGGGACTAATTACCTCCGCATTTGGTCCTATAAACTCCAATTTTCTCACCAAGAATTGTTCGGCTGACTTAAACACGTAGACTCCGTCTGTCGTTAAAGGATCGTCTCTGTTAATAACGACACTGGCGCCCTCGCGAATGACAGGCTCCATCTCAGTGTTTGGCATTCTGAAGTGGGCCATTTTGCTAGGATCGCAATGAAGGAAGTTTTTTACCCAGCTAGAACTTAATGCGAATGTACGCGGTGATTGTATTTCGCAATGGAGGTTGGCGCCTTGATAGAAAATGTTGAGTTCGTCTATAGCTGTGAGATCCAAGGTGTTCTCTTTGGTGGAAGCCGGGTGCAGGGCCTGTTTGCCCAGTAACAGCCAGTCGAGGCTGACATTTAGTTTTTGGCTAAGCATCGCAGCTTCGTAATCGGTCAGGCGCGCTCCCTCACGCAGGCGGTTAACGCGATCCTCGGAGAAACCGGTAATGTTCGCAACGGCTCTATCTCCTCCTGCTGTATCGATTATTTGGAGTAATCGATGTTTGTATTCTTTTTTTGAACCGAGAGGCCACTCGATCGACAGCCCGTGTGCGTATTGGTCCTCGTGCCTTCCGAAAAGAAGCCAGTCTGCGTTAACATCGAGCTTTCGGCAGATCGTCGCTACTTCATAGTCCGTTAAAGGGGTTTCCGCGCGTAACCGGGCAATATGTTCGGGGCTGAATCCAGTGATTTCAGCGACAGCTTCGTTTCCACCGTTGTCGCCCAGGATCTGCGATAACCGCTTTTTGTATTCCCCCATAGTGCTGTCTAGCCACCCAGGGGGCTGGCTTTCTGTGTCCGGAGTCACCTGCGTTCCCGTCATAAGCCATTCGGGTGTTACGCCGGACGCCTCCGCTATGGCAATGATGGTGGCTCGGTCTGGTTCACGACCGTTGATGTAGCGTGTGAGAGTGTTTCGGTGAATTTTGGCAGCAGCACTTAACTTTCCCAGCCCCCCAATCTTATGGGCGCATTCTGATAGGCGCGCAGCGAAGGATTGATGTGAATATTCGGCTTTTTGCATCTGGGAAAGATAGTCATGCACCTAAATGGGTGCAAAAATGGTGTTGACATGAGGGAGCGACGCTAGAACAAGGGCGATGCACCCATATGGGTGCGATTAGCTTCTCCTAGGCCTATCATTCGGCGCATTGAACTAAATGCACCAGATTGTGTGAAGGTCAACTCATCGGCCGACCTATGCAGCCGAAAAGGGGCGGAGCTATGCCTTAAAACAAACAAACACTCGAAAAATGATCATTCCATTCAACGAATCCGCCTATTTTAGCTCCCTCGCTCGGCTGGGCGCTACTGAGGCTCAGCTAAAAGCGCTTAAGCACTGTATCACGTCAGTCCTGTCCGGTTTCGAATCCTCGTCCCGGAGTATGCCCGGAATCTGCCATTCAATCAAGATGCGCTCGACCTTGCCTTTGGGCAGCTCGCTCGAAAACGCCGCCCGCTGGACACAAGAGGTGAATTCCAAGGTGGCCGGTGTCTTCTGGAAGTGTGGCGAGCTGAAACTGACGATTACCAAGCATGACGGCAAGTGTTCCACGATCCGCCACCTTCCCGACTGCTTGGTGCTTTATGAGCTGCCTGACAAAGCGCCGGAGGTCTTCGATATCTCGAAATACGTGCGGTTTGTTGAATTCAAATCGCTAGGTTGGCTGCAGCAACGAGTTCAACTCACAGATCAGTATCAGCTGGCTGATGGAGGAACGCTCTACCGAAGCCTGTCGGCAGAGAAGGCTGCATTGGAGCTGTATGGCTATGGTTACGACGTAGCCCACGACCGGCAGACTGAATATGTCGATCCGCTGGTGATGGGGAATATGGAAGTACTGCGGGCATATTTCGATCGGCGCCTGAAAGCACTATCGCCCCAGCTGCTTGATCAGGTTGTTTGTGCAGTCGCTCAAGAGCAGGGAATATCATTTCCGGAGCTGCTCGCGGCGGTGCCGGGAATGTCGTCGGACATTTTCTTTCAGATGGTGGCCCAGCAAAAGGTTTTCGTGCCGCTTGATCGTTGCCAGCTGGAGATGCCTATCACGGTACGCGTATTCACAACCGCATTAACAGCGGAGGCTTTCCATGCGATGGCTGATCCAAGGCAAGTACGTCCTAAGCTCTCAGTGCGCGAGGGTTTCCCCAAGTTAGAGCCTGGAGAAATTTTAACGGTGAAAGGTCGGAATCTCACCGTCTGCTGTACGACAGCCAATGAAGTCACACTCAAAGATGCTGCTGGTTTTGATGAGGTGATTAGTAAGGAGACTTTAGAGCACCTTGTTAAGGTTCGTCAGGTATCCTCTCTTGGGCGTCCCGTAAATCAGGTAGATGCAGCAAGAAAAATCCTGCTCAGTACAAACCCATTCGAGGTCGGAAATGCAGCCACGCGCTATGCGTTGATTGATGGAGTCATAGAGGGCCGTCGCAAACTACGTGATGTTCAGCAGATTCTTCCCGGTGCGAAAACGTGGCTGAAACGTACTCGCGATGCGTTTCTCCGATACGGAAATGGGTTTATTGGCTGTATTGCCAATAGAGCCGGACAGGGGTGGCACGGCTCTCATCTGCCTCCGGAGGCAGACAGAATAATTGAGTTCTCAATCGATGAGTTTTACCTGACCGCACGGTCTTCCAAAAAATCGATCGCGTATGAGAAGTATCGGGAACTTTGCCGGTCGAAATCGCTTACGCCGGTTTCGTTAAAAACATTCAACAAGCGGATCGCGCAGCGGCTTGAGACAGAGGTCCTGAGAAAACGTGAAGGCGCGAGTGCGGCGGTTGAAGCAGAAGCTCCGGTCGACAGCGATTCACCCAGTGGGCCAGTCGGAAGATACTTCATGCACGTAGCGCATGCCGATTCATTTGTAGTCGATCTTGCCCTACTGTTCCCCGAACTCGGTATCCCTTTGGGAACTGCCTGGGCAGTGGTTATGCTCGATTGCTACACTCGGACAATTTTGGCGATCACACTGACTTTCGAGGCGCCGAGTTACATTACCACAATGCTATTGCTGCGGGAATGTATCCGCCGCTGGGGACGGCTTCCAGAAACGCTTGTTTTGGATAATGGTGCCGAGTTCAAAAACATCTCACTTCGACTTTTCGCCAAATATGCCGGAATGGATTTGCGGTATCGGCCCAGAGGCAAGCCGCGATGGGGGGCAGAAATCGAGCGGCTGATAAAAGACATACTTGAGCGCCTGGTGAGTGAGCTTCAGGGCTCGACAAAGCTGTTGAAGAAATACCGCGCTCTAAGTGAATCGCATCATCCGGATACGCTCGCCGCATTCGCAATTGGTGGAATTGATGAGATCCTGCGCGACTGGTGCTATAAAGTTTTTGATGGGCTTCCCCACACCGGTCTTCACGGGAAGACGCCATGTGAAGTACGTGACCTTTCATTGAAAACCTGCGGTGAAAGAACGCATCTCAGGATGGCCGACGATCCTCTGTTCGTGATCTTTTCGCTTCCTGCTCCTGAGGGTGACGGAACAGCCAAGGTGCAGCGTCATGATGGTGTTCAGATCAGCAATCTCTACTACTGGCATGAGCGCTTTTTGGAGCCTGGGGTGGTCGGGTCCCGTGTGCAAGTACGGTGGGACCCACTCGATATTACCCATGTGTATGCGTTCGTTCGCGACGAGTGGATTGAATGCGACTGCATCAAACTCCGCCCACTCAAGAAGCTTGATAGGCTGCATTTATGTGCGGTTTCGCTAGAGATCCGTCGTGGCCGAAAAGAGCTGAACCGTCGCCGCCAGGACATACTTCAGCAGGTGACTAAATTCTTGGATAGCGCGCGGGAGAACGGCGACAACCAGCAGTATCTGCGGAATATGGAGTCCGCGAAGCAGATGCTCAAAGTTTTGATCCCGACAATCGAGGCACTGCCGGGAGCCCCAATTGCGACCGCTGAAAACACGGCAGCCCCAGCCATGCCTCCGGGAATGACGGGAGGTGTGCTGTGAATACGAGAATTCTGTCACCTTTCGCAAATTGGGCGTGCTCGCACCCCTATTATGACATCGTTTTCCGCTGGCTGATGGACCGCGTTGAGTCGTTGAGCGAGCCGGCGCTGTTTTTGATCTGTGGGCCAACGGGCGTCGGAAAAAGCACGTTGAGTGATCACCTCACCCGGGAGCTGGCGCTCCGTATGAAAGACGATATGGAGTCGAACCCTGATCTGCTGCACAAGGTGTATGCAGAAGCCGTCTACATACCTGGCCGTGGGTTTGATTGGGATGGTCTGTTCAGGTCGTTGCTGCGCGATGCGTCGGATATTCTTATTGATCGGAAAGTTTCCAGGTCGGTTTGGCCCCTGCAAATTAACAACCGGTCTGGATTGGAAGATGCAGTAAATCAGATGCTGCTGCATCGTAAGCCTCGCGTCTGCATTATTGACGAGGGCGGAGCATTTCTGGAATCGGGCAGCGATGAGACGCTTCTTAAGATCATCGGCTATTTGAAATCTTTGAGCAATCGTTCCCGGACGCACTTCGTCATCCTGGGAGATTATCGGCTGGCGAAAATGACCTCTTTTAGCGGCCAGCTAAATCGGAGATGCTTGTTTCAGCATTTCGCCAATTACCCAGGCGGGTCTGAAAGCGCGTTCCAGAAAATTGTATCTGATTTTGAGTGTCGGATGCGCGAATGCGGGATTGAGGCTGATATCACACCTGCAGCGACGATGCTTTTCGAGCAGACCTGCGGGTGCGTCGGGCTGCTCAAGCGTTCGCTGGAGGAGAGCTGGATCGCTACAAAGTCGAAAGGAACGGTGGTCGATAAGTCCGTTCTGGAGTCCACCCGATTCCCCAAAGGGGCGGTTGAGAAATGGCGGGCCGAGATCGTACAAGGTTATCGTCTAATTCAGGATTATGTGAGGGGGCACGAATCCCAATGAGCTACGACCTGTCCCCTGTTGTCCTGCCTGGGCGGAGTCTCCTCATTGGGCTTGAGCCGAGGGGCCTGAATACCGGGCGCATTGAGTCGGTCTGGAGCTATTTGCACCGTTTGGCTGAAGCCCATGCGGTGCGATTCTCTGATCTCCTGTGCCATCTTCTGGATGCCCAGAAAATGGCAGGCGCATCCGTTCGGTCTGACTATGGGTATTTCGGGAAGTGGAAGGATCTCGCTCGTGGGTTGAGGCACCAAGCCTGCAATGAACGACTGGTGCCTGTCCTAGAAAAGATGACCTGTAGGACTGATTTGGCCCAGATGACTTTGTCGGCGCTGCATCGTGTAGACGGTATCCGTATGCCGTGGGCAGGAAGTCAGGCATGGTGTCCGGACTGTCTTGCTTCAGATGATGTCCCGTACGAGCGAGCCTATTGGAGGGTGGCAGGAATCACCCATTGTGCAGTCCATCAATGCGAACTTCAGACGGTGTGCGCGGAATGCGGCAAACCTCAGCGAGCGTTTGCTGCCAATTCGAGTATCCGCCATTGCGTGGAATGTGGGGTGTTCAAAAGCCAAAAGCGGAAAGAGCCTGAAAAAAATGGCACACCGGAGATGGCATTGGCGGTCCATGTTTCCACGGAACTAACCGCGATGCTGGAAGCGGCTAGCAATGGGGTAATCGGGAAGGACTCACGCGACATTCGAGATCACAACCTTCGGGTATGCGCTTCGATTGAAACGGTTGGCGGTGTTACTGGACTCTCCAAATTGATGGGGCGGTCCCGGCGCACCTGCCTAGGGTGGCTGGAGAAACATGAAGCACGCATGGTCGATATTGCTGCGTGGTCATGGGTGACCAGCTGTTCTGCGGTGAATCTTTTGAGCAGAAGGATTGAAAGGTCGGAGGTGTGTCTTCGACCACTCCCATCAGGCGTGAGTCAAAAAGCTCCTCGAAAAACACCAGTCCCGCCCGACTCGACAATTCTCTACCGGACCGTCCTGCAGCTGGGTGCTGAGAATCCTTTCCGGGCGCCGCGCCTGCAGCAGCTTGAGCAGCGGGCCGGAGTGCATCTAAAGCATCCTGCATTTCAGGATCCGCAGTACCAACGCCTGATTCAGAGACTCAGGAGGCAGGAGCGAGTTTTCACAGAAAAAGTCCGGATCTGGAGAGAAGTCACAGAAATTCATGTGGCCGTTCTCGAACTTGTCGCGGCAGGCAAACGATGGGGACGCAGCAGCGTTGCTGCGAGTATGCGTAGCAATCCGGGTCGATTCGGGTGCAAATTAGCGAGGGGATACCTCAACTGGATGAGGACACAGGTGAAACGCGGAAATCAGGGTGTTCTGAAACCGAAGAAAATTCCCTTGGACGTTCGTGCGTACTGGGACTGGCAGAAATCCAAAGAGTGAGTTTTTGGGCCTCCGTTTTTGAAGGCGGGAGGTTTTTTCAAAGAGGCTCAAAAATAGGGATCAATTACAGGCCAATAACCAGATATCCCCCTGAGATGATTGATCGGAACCAATTCTCGAAATAAAAATTCAGGTACCAATTCGCCCATATTCTGGACGAGAATTGGTTCCCGCGACAGCTGGTGCCCCCGCCCGGAATTGAACCGGGATCACACGTTTAGGAAACGCGTGCTCTATCCATTTGAGCTACGGGGACGTTAACCGGGCTGGATTACGTCGCGTCTAAAAACGCGGGCAAGCCGGATTGCGGACTAGCGATCGAGCCGTCGCGTCGGAATGCAGTTAGCTTCAGAGCACACTCAACCGCCGGCATTTCGAGATCGCCTTGCGGCGGATCGGCATAATTTTCGCACCACCATGACGCCGCCCCTCGAACTTCGGCCTCTGCGGGAGGAAAACGAGGCATCGTTCATGGCCGCCATCGAGGAATTTCAAAACGAAAGTCCCGCGTGGGACTTCGCGCTCGATTTCGATGGAGCGATGTCCTTTCCGGAGTACGTCCGGCAGCACGATCGCTGGTCGCGCGGCAAAGAACTTCCGGCCGGTTACGTGCCCGCGAGTTTTTTTGTCGGCGTGGTGGACGGCACTGTGGTCGGTCGCGTTTCGCTCAGGCATCGACTTAATGAATACCTGACGAAAATTGGCGGCCACATCGGCTACGGGGTCGTTCCCAGTCAACGGCGGCGTGGGTATGCATCCGCCATGCTTCGACTCGCGCTCGACCGTTGCCGTGACCTGGACATCGCGCAGGCATTGGTCACATGCGACGTCTCCAATGCGGGATCGCGGATCGTGATCGAACGCTGCGGGGGCGTACTGGAAAACCTCACCGATGACCCGGTGTTGCCGGCGCAGCAGCGGCGATATTGGATCGCGGTGTCGTAAGACGCCGATTCGGTTTTCGACCGTCGCCGGGACACTCCGGAGAAAACGCCCGGATTTAGTGTTAAATCTCCTTTTCTTTCCTGCCGTCTTTCGTCCTCTTTCTGCCCGCCTCCGTTGTTGTTCAATCCCCTCCCAACGCCATGCCCCGACGTATTTCCCTGCCCGCTTTTCTCCACGCCATTCGCAACCTCCGGATCGCGTGTGTGATCCCCGTGACTTTCGCGGCCGTCGCCGCCTTTGTCGCGACCATCCCGGCTTCCGCCGCCTCGGCGACCGTGGCGTCCGCGCCGACTGAATCGACGGCCGGACGTGAACGGCTTCGTTTGGACGAGGGCTGGCGTTTCTCGCTGGGACATCCGAGCGACACGAAAAAGGATTTCGACCACGCCACCGGGTATTTTTCCTATCTGGCGAAAACGGGTTTCGGCGACGGCCCCGCCTCGGTGAAATTTGACGACTCCGCGTGGCGCAGGGTGGATCTGCCCCACGATTGGGCGGTGGAGATGCCCTTTTCAGCCAACGCTTCGCACAGCCACGGCTATCGCGCCATCGGTCCCCGGTTTCCCGATACAAACGTCGGCTGGTATCGGAGAAAAATCACCGTGCCCGCCGCCGATCTGGGGCGCCGCATCAGCCTCGTTTTCGACGGCGTGTTCCGCGACTCGCAGGTCTGGATCAACGGTTTCTACCTCGGCCGCGAGCCGAGCGGGTATTTGGGATTTCGCTACGACGTCACCGACTATCTCAATTACGGCGGCGAAAACACGATCGCGGTCCGTGCCGACGCCACCATGGAGGAAGGCTGGTTTTACGAAGGCGCGGGCATTTACCGGCATGTCTGGCTGGAGAAAACCGACGCGCTGCACCTCACCGCCGACGGCACGGCGATCACGACGTCGTTGCGCGCTGATGGCTCGGCCGAGATCGGCGTGACGGCGGAGATCACGAATGCCGGCACCGACGCGCGCGCCGGTGAAATTGTTTATCGCGTCCTCGATCGAAACGGCCACGTCCTCGCGGAAAAGACCTCCGCCCTGCCCGCGCTCGCCGCCGGCGCGACGGCGGAATCCGCGACGATGCTCACGATCGCCAAGCCGGAACTCTGGTCGGTGGAATCGCCCGCTTTGCACACGCTCGCGGTCGAGCTGCGCGCCGCCGGCACCGGCATCGACCGCACGGAAACGCGTTTCGGCATCCGCACGATCCGCTTCGATCCTGACGCAGGCTTTTTCCTCAATGGGAAACGCGTTGAGCTGAAAGGGACCAACAACCACCAGGACCACGCCGGCGTCGGCGCGGCCATTCCCGATGCGCTGCAAGATTACCGCATCGCGAAGCTGAAAGAGATGGGCTCGAACGCCTATCGCTGCTCCCACAATCCGCCGACGCCCGAGCTCCTCGATGCGTGCGACCGGCTCGGCATGCTGGTGATCGACGAGACGCGGTTGATGGGATCGAACGCATTCCATCTCGACGCGGTCGCCCGCATGATCCGCCGCGACCGCAATCACCCGTCGGTGATTCTCTGGTCACTCGGCAACGAGGAGTGGGCCATCGAGGGCAACATCATCGGCGCGCGCATCGCCACGACGATGCAGGCGTTCGCGAAACGTCTCGATCCCACCCGCCTCACCACCGTCGCCATCAGCGGCGGCTGGGGCGGCATCTCGACGGTGATCGACGTGGCGGGCGTGAACTACATCAAACAAGGCGACCCCGACAAACAGCACGCGGAGTTTCCCAAACAGATCATCCTCGGTACCGAGGAAACAACTACGCAGGCGACGCGCGGAATTTATTTCGACGACAAGGAGCACGGCCATCTCGCGCCACTCGAAGACGGCACCTCCGGCGGCAACATCGAAACCGGGTGGAAATACTACGCCGCCCGCCCGTATCTCGCGGGCGTGTGCTATTGGACCGGCTTCGATTATCGCGGCGAGCCGAACCCGCTCGCGTGGCCGGCGGCGAGTTCGCAGTTCGGAATTCTGGATACGTGCGGCTTCCCCAAAGACAGCTTCTACTATCTGAAGGCGTGGTGGACGGATGAGCCCGTGCTGCACATTTTCCCCCATTGGAACTGGCCAGGCCGCGATGGGCAGACGATCCAGGTCCGCTGCTTCAGCAATCACGAGGCCGTCGAGCTGTTCCTCAACGGACGTTCGCTCGGGAAAAAAGACATGCCGCGCAACGGCCATCTCGCGTGGGATGTCGTGTATGAACCGGGCGTGCTCGAAGCGCGCGGCTATCGCAACAACGAGATCGTCGAAACGCGTCGCGTGGAAACCACCGGCGCTCCGGCCAGCCTCGTGCTTTCCGCGGACCGCTCGACGCTCACCGCCGACAATCGCGATGTGTCCGTCATCACCGTTTCCGCCCTCGATGGCGAAGGTCGCGCAGTGCCCACGGCGGACAATCCCGTGCAATTCACGATAACCGGCGATGGAAAAATCATCGGCGTCGGCAACGGTGATCCCGGTTCGCACGAACCCGACAAAGCGAGCGAGCGCAGACTTTTCAACGGTCTCGCCCAAGTCATCGTGCAGACCACCCACGACGCCGGCCCCATCGTCCTCCGCGCGACCGCCCCCGGCTTGCGCGAGGCGTCCATCACCCTCACGAGCGCAGTGCCCCCGCCTTCCGGGGCCGCACGCTAAATCCGTTTCACTCTCACTTCTCTCCCCAAATGCCCCACGCGATTTCGAGCCCAACGTTTTCGTCCCGTCGCCAGCAAAGCTCGCGCCGTTTCTTCTGCTGGTTCTCCGGCGCGACGATGGCCGTTTCCGCCTTCGCGGCAGATGCGCCGGAACGTGCCGCTTATCTCGATACAGCACAATCGGTCGAAGCGCGCGTGGACGATCTCGTCGCGCGCCTGACCTTGGAGGAGAAAGTCGCGCTCACGCACGCCGACTCGAAATTCAGCAACCCCGGCGTTCCGCGCCTCGGCATTCCGAAGCTCTGGATGTCCGACGGTCCACACGGCGTGCGCGAGGAAATCGGCCCCGATACCTGGCAACCCGCGGGTCGTACCGACGATTTCGCCACGTGGATGCCGGTCTCCATCGCGCTCGCTTCCACGTGGAATCCGGACCTCGCGCAGGCCTACGCAGGCGTGATCGCCGACGAGGCCCGGCAGCGGGGCAAAAACATCATGCTCGGGCCCGGATTGAATATCCAACGCACGCCGCTGAACGGCCGCACCTTCGAGTATCTCGGCGAAGATCCGTGGCTCACCTCCCGGCTCGCCGTCGCCTACGTGCGCGGCATGCAATCCGGCCAGGTCGCTGCGTGCGTGAAACATTTTGCGCTCAACAATCAGGAGGTGGATCGGGGCACGATCGATGTCGACGTGGATGAACGCACGTTGCGCGAAATTTACCTGCCCGCGTTTGAAGCCGCCGTGCGGGAGGGCGGCGCGCTCGCGGTGATGGGCGCGTATAACCAATTTCGCGGCCAGCATTGCTGTCATAACGAATACCTCCTCAACGAAATCCTGAAAGGCGAATGGGGCTTTCAAGGACTCGTGATGTCCGATTGGAACGGCGTGCACGATACGCGCGAGGCGGCGCTCTTCGGCCTCGATTTGGAAATGGGCACGGACAAACCCTACGACGAGTTTTTCCTCGGCCGCCCATTTCGCGAACGACTTCAAGACGGCGCGTTTCCCATGACCGTGCTCGACGATAAAGTTCGTCGCATCCTGCGCGTGCTGATCGCCACCGGTGGACTCGATGGACGCCGCCCGGGCTCGATCAACACCGCGGAGCACCAGGCGGTCGCGCGACGCGTGGCCGAGGAAGGCATCGTGCTTCTTAAGAATGATGGCGGCGCGCTGCCTCTCGATCCTGCGAAAATAAAAACCATCGCGGTGATCGGCGACAACGCGACGCGCAAGCAGGCGCACGGCGGCTGGAGCTCCGAGATCAAAGCCTTCTACGAAATCACGCCGCTTGAGGGCATTCTCCGGCGTATTGGCAATCAGGCGACAGTGACCTACTCGCCCGGCTACCAGCCGCCGGTGCGTCGCAAAACCGGCACCGCCGACGGCGCGGGCGTGAGCGCGATGGAAACCATTGCGGAAAACGCCGATGCTGCGGCGTTGATCGAGCGCGCGGTCGCCGCGGCGAAAAACGCCGATGTCGCGATCATCGTCGGCGGGCTCAATCACGAGAGCCATTTCGATTCGGAAGGCACCGACCGCACCAGCCTTGGCCTGCCTTACGGCCAGGATGAATTGATCACGCGCGTGGCCGCGGCCAATCCGCGCACCATCGTCGTCCTTGTATCCGGTTCTCCGATCACGATGGATGCCTGGCTCCAAAAAACCCCCGCGGTGCTTGAGGCGTGGTATGCGGGCATGGAAGGCGGCAACGCGCTCGCCGCCGTGCTTTTCGGGGACGCCAATCCGTCGGGGAAACTGCCCTGCACCTTTCCCGTCCGACTCGCCGACTCTCCCGCGCACGCCACGCGATCACCGCGAAACTATCCGGGAGAACACGGCGTGGTGCACTATGACGAAGGCTTGCTCGTCGGCTATCGCTGGTTCGACACGAAACAGATCGCGCCGCTTTTCCCGTTCGGCCACGGCCTTTCTTACACGCAGTTTGAATACTCGGATCTGAAGATCGAACCATCGTCGTCGCCTTCGCCGACCGGCGCGGGGCGCGTCGAATTCACGGTGAAAAATAATGGCGGGCGGGCCGGCGCTGAAGTCGCGCAGCTGTATGTTCACGCCGGCAAATCGAGTGTGTTGCGCGCCGAAAAAGAGCTGAAGGGTTTCGCCAAAATAGTTCTCAAACCCGGCGAGTCGCAGCGCGTTTCCCTCCCGCTGCCACCGCGCGCCTTCGCCCGATATGATGAGGTGAAAAAATCCTGGGTGACCGATGCCGGCACCTACGAACTCATCGTCGGCAGTTCGTCGCGCGACCTGCGTTTGCGCGGCGACGTCACGCTCGTCGAAGCCTCCGAATCGTTGTGAAAAGAAACCGCGCGCTGCTAGCCGCTCTCGCCGCGCTGACGTCGTTCGGCGTGAGCGCCGCGCGGGCGGATCACGTCGGGGAGGACGGAAAAATCCACGTCATCTATTGGGAAAAGTGGGTGAGTTTCGAAGGCGTCGCGATGCAGGCGACGATCGATGCGTTCAACGCGTCGCAGGATAAGATCGTCGTCGATTATTACCCGACGTCGCAGGTCGATCGAAAGGTATTGGTGGCGACCGCGGGCGGCGATCCGCCGGATGTCGCCGGACTTTGGGTACAGAACATCGCGACCTTCGCCGACGCGAACGCGCTGATGCCGCTGGACGATTTTATCCGCGCCGACGGTTTCACGACCGAGCAGTGGCTCGAACGGTATTACCCGGCTTTCGCTCATATCTGCAGTTATCGCGGGCACGTTTTCGCGGGCATCAGCACACCGGCGGTGATCGCGCTGCACTGGAATAAAGCCATGTTCCGCGCCGCCGGCCTCGATCCCGAGCGGCCACCGCGCACGCTGGCTGAACTGAACGAGTTTTCGCGCCGCCTCACCAAGCGCGATCCGCAGACGGGACGCATCACGCAGATGGGATTTCTCCCGCAAGAGCCCGGCTGGTGGCCGTGGATTTTCGTGTACTGGTTTGGCGGAAGCCTCTTCGACGGCCGCTCGATCACGGCATCGACGGATCCGCATAATCTCGAAGCGATGAAATGGGTGGCGCGCTTCGCGGAGGAAAACGGCGCGGACGATGTGCGCACGTTTTTCTCGGGTTTCGCCGGACAGGCTTCGACGCCGCAGTCGGCGTTCATGAACGGCAAGATCGCGATCACGTTTCAAGGTGTCTGGTTCGACAACTACATCCGGCAGTACAAACCCGGCCTCGAATACGGCGTCGCCCCGTGGCCTGAAATCGTCCCCGGCGTGAAGGATTTCGCGATGGCGGAGGCCGACGTGCTCACGATCCCGCGAGGCGCGCGCAATCCGCAGGCGGCGTGGGCGTTCATCAAATACGCCAACTCGCACAACCCGAACGCGCACTCCCGCGAAGAACTGACGGGCATCGAGCTCACGTGTTTCCTCCAGGCGAAAAGTTCGCCACTGCGCTCATGGAGTCCGTACTTCGAAGAACATCATCCGCACCCGTATATCGCGATGTTTCGCGCGTTGTCCGCGAGCCCGCACGCGGTGTCAGTTCCACAGATCGGACTTTGGCAGGAGTACAATCGCGAGTTCATGTCGGTCTTCGAAGAAACGCGCAACCTGACGTCCACACCGGCCGACGCGCTCGCGTATTGCCAGAAACGCATCAGCGAAAGCTGGACGCGTTATCAAAAAAGCCTGGTGCGGCACGGACAGATCGCTGCGAAGGAGATCACGCGATGAAGCCGCGAACACTTCGATGGTGGAGCGCGCAGTCCGAGCGCGTTTCCGCTCACCGCCGCGCGAGCGCGATGCGCGATCCCGCTCGCGAATGCAGGCCGACGGTGCGCCCGGAGTGCGCGCTCCACCAGACGTCATGACTTCGCGAGAACGGAAAAATGTTTTCACCGGCCTGGCCTTCACGAGCATCTGGATCGTGGGGTTGATCGCGTTCACGGCTTATCCGGTCGTGGCCTCGCTGTATTATAGTTTCTGCGACTACTCGATTTTGAAGTCGGCGGTGTGGGTCGGTGGCGACAATTACCGCGAACTTTTCAGCGACGATCTCTTCTGGAAATCGCTCGGCAACACGCTGCTTTACGCCGCGCTGGCCGTGCCGCTCGGGACCGCGGTGGCGCTCGCGCTCGCGTTGTTGCTCAACTGCGACGTGCGCGGCCGGCCGTTTTTCCGCGTGGTGTTTTATCTCCCGTCCATCGTGCCGATCGTCGCGTCGTCGATGTTGTGGCTGTGGATTTTCAACGGTGAATACGGCCTGCTCAACGGCCTGCTCGCGCCGGTGCTGCACCTTTTCGGAACGACGCCGCCGGCGTGGTTCACCGATCCGGCGTGGGCGAAACCGGCGCTCGTCATCATGAGCCTGTGGGGCACGGGCAACGCGATGGTCATCTATCTCGCCGGTCTGCAAAACGTGCCGAAGGAACTCTACGAAGCCGCGTCCATCGATGGAGCGTCCGCGTGGCACCGGTTCCGCCACGTGACCCTGCCGTGCATCGCGCCGGTGATCTATTTCAATGTCGTGATGGCGCTGATCGGCGCGCTCCAGGTTTTCGCGCAGGCGTTCATCATCTCGGACGCGGCGAGCGGCGGCACCGGCACGCATGACGGCGCGCCTGCACGGTCGCTGCTGTTTTATACGATGTATCTTTTCACCACCGCGTTTCACGACCTGCGCATGGGCTACGCGAGCGCGATGGCGTATGTGCTGTTCATCGTGATCGCGACGCTGACGTATTTCGCGACGCGGCTCTCGCGCGACAACGTCGAGTAAAGGATGCCTTCACGCGTGAAATCCACCCCGCCCAAGTCTTCCTCCGCTTCGCTTCGAAAATCGACGCGACGGTTCACGATCTACGCGTTGCTGGGCGGCGCGTCGTGTCTGTTCCTGATTCCGTTCGTGTGGCTCGTGATCACCTCGCTCAAGCCTATCGAGCAATCGATGACGATGCCGCCGTCATGGATTCCCCGCGCCTACTACGCGGATGTCGGCGCGGGACGAATCGAGGTCACACGCGATTATCGAACGACGCAGGCCGGCGCGGTCGCCGCAGTCGCCGACGGCGAGGGCGGCACGAAAGCGGTTTTTTATTCGGCGGCGCAACTGGCGGATCTTGCCCGCGGCGGCGTGGCGGTGCGCCTGCTTTATCGCGTGGAAGAAGGCTGGTGGCGCGTCACCGAAAAGCTCCCCGCGAGCGCCGATGCCGGGACCGTTCCGCGCTGGCGTTTCGTGCCGGCCGCCGGCGTGGAATCGCGCGTCGTGTTTCGTTGGGAAAATTATCCCAACGCGCTGCATCGGCTAGACGGTGGTTCGGACGATCCCGCGAGCCTCGCGTCGAAACATCGGGTGAGCTTCACACGCTTCGCCGGAAATTCCCTGATCATCTGCATCCTCGGCGTGATCGGCACGGTGTTCTCCAACGCGATCGTCGCCTACGGTTTCGCGCGCGTCCGCTGGAAGGGCCGCGACGCGTTTTTCGCGGTCACACTCGCGACCATGATGGTGCCGTTTCCGGTGCTGATGGTGCCGCTCTACAGTGTATTCAAAGAGTTACACATGATCGGAACACTGATGCCGCTGTGGGTGCCGGCGTGGTTCGGGAGCGCGTTTAATATTTTCCTGATGCGGCAGTTTTTCCGCACGATTCCCGAGGAACTCAGCGAGGCGGCGCGCATCGACGGCTGCGGCGAGTGGACGATTTTCTGGCGTATCATCCTGCCCCTGAGCAAGCCGGTGCTGGTGACCGCCGGCGTGCTGCATTTTCTGTACGCGTGGAACGATTTCATGGGGCCGCTGCTTTATCTGACGCGGAAGGAAACGTTCCCGCTGTCGCTCGCATTGCAAAGTTTCCAGGCGCAGACCGGTGGCGTGCAGTGGCATCATCTCATGGCGGCGAGCACGGTGACGATCATCCCGGTGATCGTGCTGTTTTTCTTCGCGCAAAAAACCTTCGTGCAAGGCATCGCGACGACCGGTTCGAAGAGCTGAGGAAAATTTCCCGGACCCGGATTTCGCCGCGTGGCCCGTTCTCCGTGAATTGTGAAAGCGCCCGAGGTAGGGCGAACCCTCCGGGTGAGCCGTGGCGGCGCTAGCGGCGCGCGGAACGTCTCGCCCTGCTCTAGATTGACGCTCGCGGCTGGTTACCGACCGTCGAACAACGCGCTCGGAGTGCGCGTTCGACCTGCGAAAAGGTTCACGCTCCGGGAAGCGGCGGCTGGTTCAACAGGAGCCAGTAGAGGCCGAGATTCTGCACGGCGGTCGAGAAGCTCTCGAAGTTTACCGGCTTCACGATGTAGCTGTTCACGCCGAGATGGTAGCTCTCCACGATGTCGCTCTGTTCCTTCGACGACGTGAGGATGGTGACGGGAATATTCCTGGTGCGCGGATCGGCTTTCACGCGTTGCAACACTTCGAGCCCGTCCACCTTCGGCAGTTTGAGATCGAGCAGGATCACCTTCGGTATGTCGTCGATGCGGCGGGCGGCGTGCGGACCTTCGCAGAAAATAAATTCAAGCGCCTCCGCGCCGTCGCGCGCCACGTGGATGTGGTTGGCGAGATTGGCTTTTTTCAACGCGCGCAGGGTCAGCTCAAGATCCTGCGGATTATCTTCGACCAGCAGAATTTCGATGGCGTGGGTGTCATTCATACGAGGGAGGCGGCGTTCGGGGGATTGTCGGGAAGTGTGAAGAAAAACGTGGCGCCTTTTCCGAGCCCGGCCTGCGCCCACACGCGGCCGCCGTGACGCTGGAGAATGCGTTGCACGATCGCGAGCCCGACACCGGTTCCTTCAAACTCCTCCGCGCGATGCAGGCGCTGGAAGACGCCGAAAAGTTTATGCGCGTACTTCATGTCGAAGCCGGTGCCGTTATCGCGAACGGAGAAACACGTCGCGCCCTCCTCGCGCGTCGCCGCTACCTCGATCACAGCGCGCGCGCTAGGGCGCGTGTATTTGACGGCGTTGGACAGCAGGTTGATCCAGACCTGCTTCAACAAGGCTCGGTCGCCGGAGACCGCGGGGAGCTCGCCGATTTTGAACACGATCTCCCGGCCGGGAGGAACGCCACCGATGTCCGCCAACGCCTCGCGCACGAGCTGGCCCGGATCGTGCCGCGTGATTCGCAACGGCTGGCGTCCGAGGCGGGAGAACGCGAGGAGATCATCGATCAACGCGCCCATGCGCTGGGCGCCGTCGCGAATCATCGCGAGGTAGCGGCGCGCCTCGGCGGGCAGCGACGGGCCGTAGTCCGACTGGAGCGCGTCCGAGAATCCATCGACCGCTCGCAATGGCGCGCGGAGATCGTGCGACACGGAGTAGCTGAACGCTTCGAGTTCCTTGTTGGCGGCTTCGAGCTCGGCGGTGCGGGCGGCGACGCGTTGCTCGAGGTTCGAGCGCAGGCTGTTCACCTCGGAACGCATGTCGGTGAAGGCCCGGGCCAGCACACCGGCTTCGCCGCTCGCGTCTTCGGGCAGCGGCACCGACTCGCCCGTCGTGAACGCCTTAATCGCCGCCGTCACCTGGACAACCGGACGACTGAGCGAACGCGCCAGAAGCAACGCGAGCACGGCGGCGCAGGCGGCCGCGGCGAGTCCGGCGAGCAGGCTGGAATCGCGAACCGCCCGCGTGGACTGGAGTAGTTGATCCTTGGGTACGACCGTCAGCAGCACGACGCGCGGACCTCCCGCAGGACGGACGGTGGTAAAAGCCGCGCCTAGCTCCCGGCCGGTGGGGCTCCGGAAAATGCGGTAGCCGGCAGGCGATGAAATCGCGTCGGCCAGCGAGGGAAACTCGTCCTGCAGCCGGTGCCGCGCACCGAGGTCGAAACCGAACGTCCTGGACGAATCGGGATGGGCGAGGAAATCGCCGCTTTCGTTGAGAATGTACAGGTCGCCGTCCTGGCTGCTGGTGGCCCGCAAGCGGTCGAAGATCGGGCCCATGTTCACATTGATGATGAGCGCGCCGAACGGCTTCCCCTCCGCGGTGAATACCGGAACGCCCGTGCGCAACATGGGGACATGTGGTTCGTAGATGCGCCCGTTTTCCTGGTTCAGCGTGATCGGCGAAACAAACACGCCGCCCGCCGGCTGACGCATCGCCTCGACGAAGAAGAACCGCTGTCCCTTGTCCTGTAGTTCGTCTCCCGATACGATTCGAATGCGGTCGTTCGCGGCGAAACGATCCGCGCGGACCAACTCGCGTCCGCCGCTTTCCGCACCGATGAGGCGCAGCTTCAGGTAATAGGGTTTGGCCGCGAGCTCCGCCACGAAGCGGTGCGCGAGGCGGTCCCGCCAGATCTCCTCCCGCACGCCGTCCTCGGGATCTTTGCCGCCCGCTTCGTGCGCGCGGATCAGCCCTTCGAGCGGTACGGCGTTGGCGAACGCGGTGATGTCGTTGCGGGCGGCCGCGACGCTTTCATCGAGCGTCGTCGCAAGTTGCTGCACGTGCGCCTGCAAGCGCGAGAGCTCCACCGGCAGGATCACGGCCTGGAGATTATGATAGGTGAGAAATCCCACCGCCGCGGCCGTGGCCATGACGAGCGCGACCATCACCAGGGTGAGGCGGGCATTCAGCGTCATGTAAACAGGCGAAGAAAGAGAGGCGCTCCCGGCAGGTCAGAGGGATTCACGGGCGAAACCATCGTCTGTATTCACTCGCGCGCGACCGCTGGTTGCGAGCGAAGAGTTCTCTTTCGGGACGCGCGGCGCAATGCATTGCGCCTTCCGAATCGCGCTCAGGGAATGAGGCTCGCGAGCGCTTTGTCGAGCGCCTGCACGCGGATCGGCTTGGTCAGGTGAAAGACAAAACCAGCGAGTTCGCTGCGGGCGACATCCTCTTCCATGCCGTAACCGCTCAGCGCGACACCGCGCAGGTTAAAACGCTCCCGCAATTCCGCCATCAAGTCGTAGCCATTTCCATCGGGCAGTCCGATGTCCGAGATGAGCAGGTCAAAACCGCCGGAAGCCGCCGCTTCGCGCGCATCGGCGAGGCAGGCCGCGCTCACGACTTCGAAGCGCCGGCGCGACAAGAGACGTTCGAGCGCGAGGCGCGTGGGCTCGTGATCTTCGACGAGGAGGACGCGACCGCGGGAGCCGCCCGCATTGGACGACGAGGAGTCGCCCGGCGAGGCTTCACCGGCATCGGCGCGCGTGGCTTCGGCCGTCAGCATGTCATCCGCCGCGAGCGGGAGCGTGACGACAAACGTCGCCCCTTGTCCGCGACCGGCGCTCTCGGCGGTGATCGATCCGTCATGCTGATCGACCAGCGTCCGCGAGATCGCGAGTCCAAGGCCGAGTCCGCCGAAGCGATGGGTGTGGGGACCGCTGGCGTGATCGCCTTGGGAAAAGGCATCGAAGGCGCGCTCGCATTCCTCGGAGGTGAGACCGATGCCCGTATCCGAAATTCGGATCTCAATTCGTCCGCCCGCCGGGACGACTGCGGAGGTGACGCGAATGAGTCCGCCTGCGGGGGTGAATTTCACGGCATTTTTGAGCACGTTCCAAAACACCTGCTGAAGCCGCACATTGTCGCCGGGCACGACGTGGTGCGGCGCGTCGAGGGCGAGTTCGAGCGTGATTTTTTTCTCCGCGATGTCCGCCCCCACGGTGGCCGCGGCTTCGCGGAGGATGGCGTGGACGTCGTGCGCGCCCATCTCCAGCGCGAGTTTGCCACGGGTGATGCGGGTGAGATCGAGCAAGTCGTCGATGAGCCGGGCTTCGAGTCCGACGCTGCGGGCGATCAGTTCGAAATCGGCGCGCACCTCGTCGGGGAGCTCCCGGTTGGCGGCGGCTTCGCTCGCGAGCAGCAAGACTGGGTTGAGCGGCGTGCGCAGTTCGTGCGAGAGGGTCGCGAGAAAATCGTCCTTGGCGCGCGAGCCGGCGAGCGCGAGATCGCGCGCCTGTTCGAGCGCGCGCTCGGCATGTTTGCGATCCGTGATGTCGATGATCGAACCGATGTGCCCGAGGAACTCGCCCGACTCGTCGAAGCGGGGCACCGCGGCGTTGAGCGCCCAGCGGTATTCGCCGTCCTTGCGCAGCAAGCGGTATTCGTGGCGGAAGGGTTCGCGACGGCTGTGGGCCTCGCGAAAAACGTCCAGCGACGGCGTGCGTTCCTCGGGATGCACGACGGCGAACCAGGCGTCACCGAGTGCCTCGTCGGGAGTCTGGCCGGTGAACTCGCTCCATCCACGATTTAAATACGTCAACGCGCCGCTGGGCGCCGTGACCCATAGCATCATGGGCGAGTGATCGGCCATGTTCCGGAAGCGGCGTTCGCTGTCGCGCAGCGCCTTGCCGCGTTCGCGGAGTTCGTCGTTGAGCCGCATGAGTTCCGCGGTGCGCGTTTGCACGCGGGCTTCGAGTTCGTTGTTGAGCACGCGGAGCGCGGTCTCGGCGTGTTCGCGTTGGATGATTTCCTGCTCGAGCGCCGCGTTGCTCGCGGTAAGCGCGCGCGTTTTGCGGAAAAGATCCACGAAGACGGCGACCTTGGATTTCAATATCTGCGGGTTGATCGGCTTCGTCAGGTAATCGACCGCGCCGATGCCGTAGCCCTCGAGCACGTCCTTGTCGTCCTGGAAGTAGGCGGTGAGAAAAATGATCGGGATATGCTGCGTGCGTCGGCGCTGCTTGATGAGATTTGCCAGCTCGATGCCGCTCATCTCGGGCATCTGGATGTCGAGGATGATGGCGGCAAATTCACCATCGAGCAGCTCGTGCAGCGCGCGTTCGGCGGTGAGCGCGCGGACCAGTTTATACTCGTGCGACTGAAGCACGCTTTCGAGGACATCGAGATTCCGGGCATCGTCGTCAACGATGAGGAGATTGATCGGCGCGGCGGAGGAAGGAGGAAGTGGGCTGGAGCTGTTCACCGCGGGCAGAGGGGATTGCGAGGCGGACGGATCGTCGTTGGAAATCATCGATAAAGCCACACGCGAAGCAGGGAAAGGAGTTCGTTGGTGTTAACGGGTTTCGCGATGTAGTCGGAGGCACCGGCGGCGAGACATTTTTCCCGGTCGCCTTTCATGGCTTTGGCCGTAAGCGCGAGAATGGGCAGCGCGCCGAACTGCGGATCTTTGCGGATTTCGCGCATGGTTTCGTAGCCGTCCATCTCGGGCATCATGATATCCATCAAAACCACGCCGAGGTCGGGTTGCTGCTGGATGAGCTCGATCGCCTGGCGGCCGTTGGTGGCGCTGATGACGTCCATCTCCTGATTCTCAAGCATCGTGGTGAGCGCGAAAATATTACGCGCGTCATCGTCCACGATGAGGACTTTGCGGCCGCGCAGCGTGTCGTTCGACGCGTGGAGCCGGTCGAGCATTTGCTGTTTCGCCTGCGGCAATTCGGAGACGACGCGGTGGAGAAACAACGCGGTCTCGTCAAAAAGCCGCTCGGGCGACTGCACGTCTTTCACGAGAATGCTCTTGGCCACGGTGCGGAGTTTTTTCTCCTCGTCGGGACTGAGATCTTTGCCGGTGAAGACGACGATGGGAATATCGCGCAACGTGGCGTCGGCCTGCACCTGGTTGAGCAACTCGAAGCCGCTCATGTCGGGCAGGCGCAGATCGAGCACGCAACAATCGAAGGAGCGGTCCATCAATTTCCCCAGCGCCTCCGCGCCGGTTGAAGCGGTGGCGATCTCGATGTCGTCGTGCTGAAGCAACTCGACGATGCTGGCGCGCTCGATGTCGTTATCCTCGACCACCAGGAGGCGTTTCACATGCGGTTCGACGAAGCGTTTCATGCGCTCGAAACATTGATCGAGGCCTTCGGTGGTCGCGGGTTTCACCGTGGAGGCAAACGCGCCATGCGTGAGCGCGTGCGAGCGCTCCTCCTCGGCGGAGATGATCTGCACCGGGATGTGCCGCGTGAGCGGGTTGAGCTTCAAGTTGTTGAGAACGGTCCAGCCGAGCATGTCGGGCAGGAAAATATCCAGCGTGATCGCGGTCGGCAGGAACTGGCGCGCGAGCGCGAGGGCGGCGTTGCCGCGATTGGCGACGATTCCCTTAAACCCTTTCTCGCGCGCGAGTCCGAGCAGCACGCGGCCGTAGTGGGGATCGTCCTCGACGATCAAGAGCGTCTGGTCGCCGGGCTGGATTTCGTCGCGGTCGTCGGGAACCGAATCCTCGCGCGGCGCGGGCAACACAAGCGGCACTGGCGCGGCCGGATTGGCGCGGGCCTTCTCGGGAGACTGCTCGATGTAGTACTGCGGAAGATACAGCGTGAAGGTGCTGCCCTGTCCGGGCGTGCTGACGAGGCGGATCTCGCCGCCAAGAAGCGTCGCGAGTTCGCGCGAGATCGCGAGGCCGAGGCCCGTGCCGCCGTACTTGCGGCTGGTGCCCGCGTCGGCCTGCTGGAACGCCTCGAAGATGAGTTTTTGTTTTTCCGGCGCGATGCCGATGCCCGTGTCAGTGATGGCGAAGGTGATGACCTGCGGCGTGCGCGTGAGCACGGAATGTCCGGGCGTCCAGCCCTCCTTTGCCGTCCCGACGCGCACGCTCACCTGCCCCTGGCCGGTGAACTTGAAGGCGTTCGAGAGGAGATTTTTTAGAATCTGCTGCAAACGCTTCGGATCGGTGGACATCATGCGCGGCAGATCGGGAGTGAACTCCACCTGAAACGGGAGGCTCTTCGCGTCCGCGACGTGACGGAAATTTCGCTCCACCGAATCGCGCAGCGAGATGAAACTGATCTCCTCCGCATCGACTGTGACCGTGCCCGACTCGATCTTGGAAAGGTCGAGAATGTCGGTGATGAGGTTGAGCAAATCGGAGCCGGACGAGTGGATGTTGCGCGCGAAGTCCACCTGCTTGGCGGAGAGATTGCCCGCGCCGTTGTCGGCGAGCTGCTGGCCGAGGATGAGGATGGAATTGAGCGGTGTGCGGAGCTCGTGCGACATGTTCGCGAGGAACTCGGATTTGTATTTCGACGTGAGCGCGAGCTAGGCGGCTTTTTCCTCGAGCGCGCGACGGGCTTGTTCCACCTCGCGGTTCTTGCGCTCGACCTCGGCGTTCTGATTGGCGAGCTGCGTGGCTTTTTCCGCGAGTTCCTCGTTGGTCTGCTGAAGCTCCTTTTGCTGCGACTGCAACTCGACCGTGAGCTGCTGGGACTGCTGGAGGAGATTCTCCGTGCGCATCGTCGCCTCGATGGTGTTGAGCACGACGCCGATCGACTGCGTGAGCTGCTCGAGGAAGGCGATGTGCGTGATGCTGAAAGGATGCAGCGACGCCAGCTCGATCACGGCCTTGGTTTCGCCTTCGAATAAAACGGGGAGGACAATGATGCTCGCGGGCGACGCTTCGCCGAGGCTCGAGTGAATGCGCGTGTAACCCGCGGGGATGTCGTTGAGCAGTATCCGTTGTTTCTCGACAGCGCACTGTCCGATGAGTCCTTCGCCGGCCGCGATGCTATCGGCCTGACCGGGACGCTGCGCATAGCCGGCGAGCAGTCGCAACGTGGGCAGGCGGTCCTCGTCGTCGTCGTCCATCTGATAGATCGCGCCTTGCTGCGCGTCGACGAGCGGCGCGAGTTCGGAGAGGAGCATCTGACCCACGGTGGAAAGATCTCGCTGACCCTGAAGCATGCGCGCGAACTTCGTGAGATTGGTCTTCAGCCAGTCCTGCTCCTGGTTCGTCTCCGTCGTGTTACGGAGATTGTAGATCATCGTGTTGATGTTGTCCTTGAGCTCGGCGACTTCACCGCGCGCATCGACCTGAATGGAGCGCGTCAAATCGCCCTTCGTCACCGCGGTCGCCACTTCGGCGATGGCGCGAACCTGGGTCGTGAGATTGGCTGCGAGGAGATTCACGTTACCCGTCAAATCCTTCCACGTGCCGGCGGCACCGGGCACGTGCGCCTGACCGCCGAGACGGCCTTCAACGCCGACCTCGCGGGCAACGTTGGTCACCTGTTCGGCGAACGTCGCGAGCGTGTCGGTCATGTTGTTGATCGTTTCGGCGAGCGCGGCGACTTCGCCCTTCGCCTCCACCGTGAGCTTCTGGCGAAGGTTGCCGTTGGCCACCGACGTAACCACTTTAACAATACCGGAAACCTGGTCGGTCAAATTCGCCGCCATGACATTCACGGAGTCGGTCAAATCCTTCCACGTACCGCCCACGCCGGGCACGAGCGCCTGACCGCCGAGCTTGCCCTCGGTGCCGACTTCGCGGGCCACGCGGGTCACCTCGGCCGCGAAGGCGTTCAGCTGGTCCACCATCGTGTTGATCGTGTTCTTCAGCTCCAGGATCTCGCCTTTCACGTCCACCGTGATCTTGCGCGACAAATCGCCACGCGCGACGGCCGTCGTGACCTCGGCGATGTTACGCACCTGGCCGGTGAGATTGGCGCCCATGGCATTCACGGAGTCGGTCAAATCCTTCCACGTGCCGGCGACGCCGGGCACCACCGCTTGCACGCCGAGCCGGCCTTCGGTGCCGACTTCGCGCGCCACGCGCGTCACTTCGGAGGCGAAGGAGCGCAGCTGCTCGACCATCGTGTTGATCGTCTCCTTGAGCTGCAAAATTTCACCGCGAACATCGACCGTGATCTTGCGCGACAAGTCGCCGTTCGCGACGGCGATGGTCACCTCGGCGATATTACGCACCTGCGTCGTCAGGTTGTTCGCCATCGAGTTAACGTTATCGGTCAAATCCTTCCACGTACCCGCGACGCCGGGCACGACGGCCTGACCGCCGAGTTTGCCTTCCGTACCGACTTCGCGCGCGACACGCGTCACTTCGGACGCGAAGCCATTCAGCTGATCCACCATGGTGTTGATCGTGTCCTTCAGCGCGAGGATCTCGCCCTTCACGTCCACGGTGATCTTGCGCGACAAATCGCCTTTCGCGACGGCCGTGGTCACCTCGGCGATGTTACGCACCTGGCCGGTGAGATTATCGGCCATCGAGTTCACATTATCGGTAAGATCCTTCCAAGTACCGGCGACGCCCTGCACCTGCGCCTGCCCGCCGAGTTTACCTTCGGTGCCGACTTCGCGGGCGACACGCGTCACCTCGGACGCGAAGCCGTTGAGCTGGTCCACCATCGTGTTAATCGTGTCCTTCAACGCGAGGATCTCGCCCTTCACGTTCACCGTGATTTTGCGGGACAAATCGCCTCGCGCCACCGCCGTCGTCACGTCGGCGATGTTACGCACCTGCGTGGTCAAATTCGTCGCCATCGCGTTCACCGAATCGGTCAAATCCTTCCACGTGCCGCCGACGCCCGGGACGATCGCCTGGCCACCGAGTTCGCCTTCCGTGCCGACCTCGCGGGCGACGCGCGTCACCTCGGCCGCGAAGCCGTTGAGCTGGTCCACCATCGTGTTGATCGTGTTCTTCAGCTCCAGAATTTCGCCCTTCACATCGACCGTGATCTTGCGCGACAAATCGCCTCGCGCCACCGCGGTCGCGACCTCGGCGATGTTACGCACCTGACCGGTCAAATTCGCGGCCATGAGGTTCACGTTATCGGTCAAATCTTTCCAAGTACCGGCGACGCCTTGCACCTGCGCCTGCCCGCCGAGTTTGCCTTCGGTGCCGACCTCGCGCGCCACACGCGAGACCTCGGACGCGAACGCGTTCAACCGGTCCACCATCGTGTTGATCGTGTCCTTCAGCTCCAGAATTTCACCGCGCACATCGACCGTGATCTTGCGCGACAAATCGCCCTTCGCGACGGCCGTCGTCACGTCCGCGATGTTACGCACCTGCGTCGTGAGATTGTTCGCCATCGAATTCACGTTGTCGGTCAAATCCTTCCACGTGCCGCCGACGCCTTGGACTTGGGCCTGACCACCGAGTTTGCCTTCCGTACCGACCTCGCGCGCCACGCGCGACACTTCGGACGCGAAGCCGTTGAGCTGGTCCACCATCGTGTTGATCGTGTTCTTCAACTCCAGAATTTCGCCGCGAACATCGACCGTGATCTTGCGCGACAAATCGCCCTTCGCCACGGCCGTCGTCACATCCGCGATGTTACGCACCTGCCCCGTCAAATTCGACGCCATGGAATTCACGTTATCCGTGAGATCCTTCCACGTGCCCGCGACGCCCGGCACCGTCGCCTGACCACCGAGTTTGCCCTCGGTGCCGACTTCACGCGCCACGCGGGTCACCTCGGACGCGAAGCCGTTGAGCTGGTCCACCATCGTGTTGATCGTGTTCTTCAGCTCCAGAATTTCGCCGCGCACATCGACCGTGATCTTGCGCGACAAATCGCCCTTCGCCACGGCCGTCGTCACGTCCGCGATGTTACGCACTTGGGCGGTCAAATTATTGCCCATCGAGTTCACGTTATCCGTGAGATCCTTCCACGTACCGGCGACGCCCGGCACCTGCGCCTGACCGCCGAGTTTGCCCTCGGTGCCGACTTCGCGCGCCACGCGCGACACTTCAGAAGCGAAGGCATTCAACCGGTCCACCATCGTATTAATGGTTTCCTTCAGCTCCAGGATTTCGCCCTTCACATCGACCGTGATCTTGCGTGACAAATCGCCGCGCGCCACAGCCGTCGTCACGCCGGCGATATTACGCACCTGGTCGGTGAGATTGGACGCCATCGCGTTCACCGAATCGGTCAAATCCTTCCACGTACCGGCGACACCCGGCACGACGGCCTGACCGCCGAGTTTGCCTTCCGTACCGACCTCGCGGGCCACGCGCGTCACCTCGGCCGCGAACGACCGTAGTTGATCCACCATGACGTTGATGGCTTCCTTGAGCTGCAAAATTTCGCCGCGCACATCGACCGTGATCTTGCGCGATAAATCGCCCTTCGCCACAGCGATGGTAACGTCGGCGATATTGCGGACTTGGGCGGTGAGATTTCCCGCCATCGAGTTCACCGACTCGGTCAATTCCTTCCACACGCCCGACACACCTTTGACTTGGGCCTGGCCGCCGAGTTTGCCCTCGGTGCCGACTTCGCGCGCCACGCGGATAACTTCCACGGAAAACGCGCCGAGCTGGCCCACCATGCCGTTCACGAGTTTGGCCGTGCGCAGATATTCGCCCCGCAGCGGGCGCCCGCCCAGATCGAGCGGCATCTGCTGGGCGAGATCGCCCTTCGCCACCGCGCCGATGACGCGGCCCATTTCCACCGTCGGCTGGGAAAGTTCATCCACGAGCGAATTGATCGCCTCAATGCGCACCGACCAGCCGCCCACGGAATCGCCGATGATAAGGCGTTCGTTGATCTTGCCCTCCTCGCCCACCTGCCGGCGGAGGCGGAGCAAACTGGCGTTGAAACGGTCCATGCGCGCGCAGATCGCGTTAAAGCTGGTCGCCGCCCGCCCCTCTAGTCCGATGCGATCAACCGGCAGGCGGACGGAAAAATCACCTTCCTGGACCGCGTCCAGCGTCGCGACGAGCTGCCGCATGAAAAGTTCGGCCTCGCTGAGAATTTCCCTCTTTTTCCTTTTGGATTTCGCAATGGCAGCCTTGGCTTTCGGGGCACGTTGGTCGGGAGTCTTCGCGGGCTTCATGAACAGTGGTGAGGAGTATCCAAGAGTTGATGACTGAAGCGGTCTTCCCGGAAAAATCCGGACGATCGCATGAACGGGACGACCCGGCTGCGCGGCGAAAACGCCTGCAACGCACGACATTTTTTGTCCTGCACGGGGCCTGTATTTGTCCTGAAGCGCGCACTGCATTCTGTCGAGCGTGCTTACGCTAAAAGTCCGCTGCAAAACGCCTTAGGAAAACGGACGGTCAATGCAAAACGCGGTTCCAGATCCGCTGCGCCCGAATTTCCGGCACCGAAATCTGGGCGTTCGGTCAACGCGGAACGCGCTCTGGCGGCTGCGCGTCCGACTACGCGCAAGCGATCATTCCGCCTAGGCGCGCCTTCACGCTTTTCTGCTGCTTCGCATCGCGTACTCGACTTTCACGCCGTCGTGCCTGCCCGCGACAAACGCCCGGTACTCCGGCGACTCGGCCGCATGCAGCGCGATCCGGCCTTTCGCATCATAGTGGACACCCCAACCGTACTTTTTCGGCAACGCCGAGGCTCTCATGCAGGCGTGCGGTCTTGCGAAGAGTACCGGCCAAATCTTCTCCCGCCGCGCTTTCGCCTCGGCGACGGATAGCCCGGCCTTGCGGACATGGGTCTGGAAAATCAGTTCTTCCAGCGTGAATCGGTACGGTGACTTCGTCAGCAGCTCGTACTGGATCAGCTGAACCGTCGGCTTGCCTGCGTAAAGCCCCGGAACAACCGACCGCGTCACGGGCGAGTCGGACGAGAGGCGGACGAAGCAGTTTTTAATTTCCATCGGCCCTTCCTATTTACTGAGCGAAGTCGCGGTTCAAAATCCGTCCTCAATCACCGCGTATTTATAGCTCGTGAAAAGCGCTATGAGATAAAAAAGAGCGTCCTTAGGGCTGAACATTAGATGAAGAATCTCAGCGAATGCCTTGCCGCTAAATGAGGTGAGTACCTTGGAAAAAGGCACGTCCGCGCTTTGCGCGAGCAACGCGCAACCACCTAAAATATCACCGACCGCGCAATCAAGCAGCGCACACAGAATGGCAACCAGCCCAAAAACCTCGCGCCGTCCACGGCCATAATGCCTCACCGCCCAACCAACGCCCGCCCCTACCCCAATCGCTAGAAAACCCAGCCGCAGTTGAAAGGCGAAAATAATTCCCGCCCAGCATCCACCGCTCAAAATAGCCGCTGCGAGACCTGCCCCAATCGCCCGCTGAATGCTCGAAGAACGGCGGCGGCGGCGGGATCTTTTATGCGGAGCCGCCTGTCGGACGACTCCGCTTCCTTCCCCATTTGTTGTCTCCATAAATTCCGACTTAGCGCCGGAGAATCTCAAATCTTCCCCTTCGTGCTCGGCAGTTGATCGGCGGCACGCGGGTCGATTTGCGTGGCCACGTCGAGGGCGCGGGCCAGGCCTTTGAAGATCGCTTCGGCGACGTGGTGCGGCTCCTCGCCGTATTCAAGTTTCACATGCAGATTGCAGCCGAGCGCGTTGCTGAAGGCGCGGGAAAATTCCTTCACGAGCACGATGTTGAAATCGCGCACAAACATCGTCGGCGCCTCCGCCTCATAAACAAGGTGCGGGCGGCCACCGATGTCCACGACCACGCGGGCGAGCGACTCGTCCATCGGGAGAAAAAAGAAACCGTAGCGGCGGATGCCGAGCTTGTCGCCGAGCGCCTGCTTGAACGCTTCGCCGAGCACGATGCCGACGTCTTCGACGGTGTGGTGATAATCCACATCGACGTCACCGATGCATTTCACGTCGAGATCGAAGAGCCCGTGCTTTGCGAAAAGCGTCAGCATGTGATCGAAGAACGGGACGCCCGTATCGATTTTGCTCTTACCGGCGCCGTCGATGGCGAGGCTGAGCGTGATGTCGGTTTCCGCGGTTTTACGCGCGATCTTGGCTATGCGTTTTTGAGCCATGCTTGGAGTTTTTCATCGAGGACGAGCATCTCGTCATCGGTGCCGACGCTGATGCGCAGGAATGACGCGGTCAAGGGATGGCTCGGGAAGTAGCGGACGAGCACCTTGTTTTTATAGAGATAATCATAGGCGGCCTTCGCCACGGGCGGACCACTCTGGCCTTGGGCGTTTTGAGGTTCGGTAAAGATAAAATTCGCCTGCGAGCGATAGGTGAACCAGCCGCGCTCCTGCCACTCGGCGATGTAGAAATCGCGCGTCTCTTTCAGTTTCGTAACGATCCCCACATAGTAATCCGGGTCGCTGATCGCGGCGAGGGCCCCGACTTGGGAGAGGCGGTTGACGTTGTAGCTGTCGCGCACGCGGTCGAGGACATCGATCACGTCGGCGTGAGCGAGCGCGTAACCGACGCGGATGCCGGCGAGCGCGTAGGCTTTCGAGAGTGTGCGCGTGATGACGAGGTTCGGGTATTTCGCGAGCAGCGGCACGGCGTCCTGTTTCGCGAAAAGCGCGTACGCTTCATCCACGACGAGCAGTCCTTTGAAAACCTTCAGCACGGCTTCGATCTCGTCGCGGCTGAAACCGACGCCCGTGGGCGCGTTGGGCGAGGTCAGGAAAAAAGCCTTCGCCGTCGAGACGGCCATCTGCGCGAGCGGGAGCTGCATCGTGCGGTCGAACTCGATCACTTGCGGCGCTCCGTCCTGGATCGCGATGAGCACGGGATAAAGCGAGTAGCTCGGCAGCGTGTAGCCGGCGGCGGAGTCGGTCGCGCAAAAGGCGCGCACGAGGAGATTCAGGATGTCGTCGGAGCCGTTGCCGATGCAGACATTTTCCTCGCTCAAGCCGTGACCATGGAGTTTCGCGACGGCGGCACGGAGCGGGCTGGATTTGGGATTTGGATACAGCCGAAGCGACGCGCCTTCTTCGCCCACTTCCGCGCGGATCGCTGCGGCCACACGCGGAGTGGGCGCGTACGGGCATTCGTTGGTGTTGAGTTTCACCCAGCCGGAATCGGCGGGCTGGAGTCCAGGCGTGTACGCGTGGAGTTGCGCGATGTGCGGAAGAGCGAGAGCGGCGGCGGAGGACATGGCGGATGAAACTTAAATCACGCTCCGGCGTTGTCCGCACGCCCGCTTTTGTTTTTCGTAGCGACCACGATCGCCCCGGCCATGGCGGCAAATTGCGCGGCGACGGCAGGGGCCGCGATGAGCTGTGCCTCGTCGAAACGCCGCACGCCCAACGGCAGCGTGATACACGCGTCGTTCAGCAAGCGCGCGTTCATGACCTCGAGCGTATGGCGCAACTGCGCGTCGGCGTATGTGGATTCCGGTGACGCGTTGATCAAAGCGATCGGTTTTCCCATAAACGCGACATCGCTCACCAGCCACTCGAGCGCGTTCTTAAAAGCGCCGGGCATCCCGTGGACATATTCGGGGCACGAGATCACCAAGGCGTCGGTTTCGCGCAACGCGTTCCGGAAACTGACGACGCTCGCGGGCGGCGCATCGCCATCGAGATCGGGATTAAAATGCGGCAACTCATCAATCCCGGGCCCAAACACGACATCGAGTTTCGCCGCGGTGGCTCGCGCAAACGCGCGCAGGATCGTGAGGTTCGACGACTTCGCGCGCAGACTTCCGCAGAGCGCAAAAACACGGGGAAGCGGCGGCGGCGTGGACATGATTACCGCAAAAAATTCAGCGATTCCTTCACGCCGCGCGAGCCCTCAACTCGCCACGTGTGCATTTAGCTCGGGCGCACCCGCTCCCGTTCCGCTCAGCGATCGTGCTGCGTTTTCTTTTCCAGATCCTGCTCAAACGCCTTTTGCTTTTCTCTTTGATGCGAACCGGCCGCGTCGATCAATCCGGCTGCGGTGTAGTTCACGGCATCCACGTTTTTGTTACCCGTCACCATGCCAACGCATCCGTCGAGAAGAGAGAGGGCCGCGCAGGCCAGCAGGAATTTTTTAGAGGTGGATTTCATCTGAAAAAGAAGCCGTCGGAAGCGGCCCTTCGCGGATTCACGTGCGGATTTTCACCGAGCGGCCGTGGGCATCGAGTTTTTCCATCGCGGCAAACGCGGCGACGACGTCGTTGCCCTTTTTCACGCTGGCCGGGCCGTATTTCACAATGCTCGTGCGGCGCATAAAATCCGCGACCCGCAGTCCGCTGAAGAACCGCCCGGTGCGGCCGGTCGGCAGCACATGGCTCGGGCCGGCGGTGAAATCGCCAAGCGCGGTCGGTGTGTTTTCGCCGATGAGGATCGCGCCGGCGGTGGTGATTTCTTTGATGAGTTTTTTGACCGACGTTTCCTTCACCATCAGCTCGAGGTGCTCGGGCGCCACGTAGTTCGCGATCTCCACGATCTGCGCGAGCGTCGAAACCTCGATCGCGGCGAAACCGTGCGTGAGCACGCTTTGCATTTTTTCGGAGCGGGTGAGTGACTTCAGCTGCACCTGCACTTCGGCGGCGACGTCGTCGATGATGCGTTGCGAGGTGGCGACGAGATAAACTTTTTCGCGGCCGGAGCCGTGCTCGGCCTGCGCGAGCAGATCGGCGGCGATGTATTCAATCCGCGCGGACTCGTCGGCGACGACCATCACTTCGCTCGGGCCGGGCAGCGAATCCACGCCGACCGTGCCGAAGACCTGGCGCTTGGCTTCGCAAACATACGCGTTGCCCGGACCGAACACTTTATCGACGGCGACGACATTGGTCGTGCCATAAGCCATCGCGCCGATCGCCTGCACGCCGCCGATGCGGTAAACTTCATCGACACCCACGAGGTGCAGCGCCGCGAGAAGACTCGGCGCGACTTTGCCCGACGGATCCGACGGCGTGAAAACGGCGATCTCCGGGCAGCCCGCGATTTTCGCGAGCGTGGCCGTCATCAAGACGGTCGAGATCAACGGCACTTGTCCGCCGGGAACATAGAGACCGACGCGGCGTATGGGGTGAAACACTTCACCGACTTCCGCGCCTTGCTTGTTCTTCCCAGACCAGTCCGCCGGCAGGCTTTTTTTGTTAAACGCGACGATGTTTTCGTGCGCGGCCTCCATGGCTTTCCGACTCGCGGCGGGCAGCGCCTTGAAGGCTGCTTCGATATCCGCGGGCTTCAGGCGAAACTCGCGGGCGCGGAGTTTTGCGCCGTCGAATTTCGCCGCGTAGTACGCGACCGCCTCGTCGCTGCGGTGGCGGATGTCGGCGAGGATCGCGGCGACACTGTCCTGGATTTCTTTTGTCGCGGTGGCGCTGCGGCAGAATTCGGCGAGATCGGACTGAAACGTTTTGGAGGAAGTACGGAGGAGGCGCACGGAGGTTGGTTGAACGCTGCGGGAGGTTTACTGGGGACCGCTGAAAAGCGGCTGCTCGAAAGTGCTGGCGGGGAAAGTTTCGTTGAGCGCGATGCGGTCGAAGACAATCGTGACCGTGCGCATTTTTCCGTCGGCAGGCGACGGGCTGGTGGAAACGAGCTTCTGCGGGAAACGCACGCCGGCGACGACGATCTCGCCTTCTTCGCGGATGGTGCCGGCGGTTTCCGTGAGCACGAGGCGGCCGGTGTCTTTTTCGAAGTAGCGCACGAAATCAATCCCGTCGCCGTAGCTGAAAACGAGCTTCCGGCATTTCAACCCGTCCTGCTCGACATCGCCCTGGTCGATGATGGTGCCGCCGTGTTGTTCGACGTCGTGGAAGAAATTGAGATTTTCCCACGTGTTGGCGCGCAGCCGTTTGGTCGCTTCGGCGTTCAAGCCGAAATTCTGCGGGCGTGCGCCGGCCGGTTCGAGCCGGCGCCAGGCGAAGTAGTTGTCGAGACCCGTGATATCGATCGCTTTTTCGGAGCTGATCATGAAGCGCTGCTGGCAGGGTTTTTGGAAAATGATCTCGACGGACGATTTGCCGGCGTCCTTCGCCCCTGTCTCGGATTTTTCGATACTGCCGAAAAAATGAATGGAGTTAATCCCGTTCAGCGCCGCCTCGCCGCCGAGCCGCTGCCGGGCTTTGGCGAGGATTGCCGCGGCCTCGGGGCTGACGGCGAGCGACGACGACGTGACCCAAAGAAAAACTGCGGCGAGGAGCGGAAGAAGTCGTTTCATGGCGAGAGGTCCGCGACTGACCGGCGCGGGCGGTTTATTCCCATTCGATGGTCGCGGGCGGTTTCGAACTGATGTCGAGGACGACCCGGCTGACGCCGCGAACTTCGTTGGTGATACGATTAGAGATGGTTTGGAGGAGCTCGTACGGCAGGCGCGACCAATCGGCCGTCATGGCGTCGATGCTTTCCACCACCCGGACCGCGATCACATAGGCGTAGTTCCGCTCGTCGCCGATTACGCCGACCGACTTCACTGGCAAAAAGACGCAGAACGACTGCCACACTTTCCAGTAGAGTCCGGACTTCATCATCTCGTCCTGAAGAATCGCGTCCGCCTCACGGAGGATGTGCAACTTTTCCGCCGTGATGTCGCCGAGCACGCGCACGCCGAGACCGGGACCGGGGAACGGCTGGCGCCACACGACTTCCTTCGGCAGACCGAGCGCGGTGCCGACAGCGCGGACCTCGTCCTTGAAGAGCTCGCGGAGCGGCTCGAGGAGCTTGAGCTTCATGCGCTCGGGCAGACCGCCGACATTGTGGTGCGACTTGATGAGCGACGCGGGATTATTGCCGATCTGCACGCTCTCGATCACATCGGGATAAAGCGTGCCCTGAGCGAGAAACTCGGCCTTGCCCGCGATGGATTTGAGCGAGTCCTCGAAGACCTTGACGAAGGTGTTGCCGATGATCTTGCGCTTCGCCTCGGGCTCATCGACGCCCTTGAGTTTCTTGAGGAAGAGCGCCTCGGAATCGGCGACGCGCAGGTCGATCTTGAAGTGACGCTTGTAGAGCGAAACGACGTACTCACGCTCGCCTTTGCGGAGCAGGCCGTTGTCCACGAAAACGCACGTGAGCTGCTTGCCGATGGCCTTGTGAATGAGCGCCGCCGCCACCGACGAATCGACGCCGCCGGAGAGCCCGAGCAGCACGCGACTCTTGCCGACCGTGTCGCGGATTTCCTGGATCTTGCGCTTGATAAAATCCGCCGTGGACCAGTCGCCCGTGCAGCCGCAGACGCCCACCAGATAATTGCGGATGATGTCGGTGCCGCGCTCGCTGTGGAAAACCTCCGGGTGAAATTGCAGCGCGAAGAAGCGGCGCTCCGCGTTTTCCATCGCCGCGTATTCGGAATTCTCGGTGCGGCCCACGGCCTTGAAACCGGTGGGGATTTTCACGAGCTTGTCGCCGTGGGAATTCCAGACCTTTAGCTTCTTCGGCAGGCCCTTGAAGAGCGGACTTTTCCCAAAAATCTCCAACGTCCCGTGGCCAAATTCGCGGCGCTCGCCCTTGGCGACTTTGCCGCCGAGAAAATGCCCCATGAGCTGGAGTCCGTAGCAAATCCCGAGGATCGGTACGCCCAGATCGAACACCGCGCGATCGGGATGCGGCGCCTCCTTCGAGTACACGCTTTGCGGCCCGCCCGAGAAGATGATGCCGATCACGCCATCCGCCTTCAGCTCCGCCGCCGGCGTCGCGTAGTGGTAGATTTTCGAGAAAACCTGACACTCGCGGATGCGGCGGGCGATGACCTGCGTGAACTGGGAGCCGAAGTCGAGGACGGCGATGGTCTGTGGCATGGAAATAAAACCCGGGAAAAAACCGCAGCCGCCCCCCGACCGCAAGAGTGGATTCGCCGCCGGGGACGGCGGGCTGGCGGTAAAACGCGACCAGCGCCGACCGCGCGGATTTGATCAAAGGCCCGGAAGCGACGACGAGCGGCGACGCGCCGCTTTATGGGCCCCCCTTTTCATCCTGTTTTGGACAGCAGTGCCGGCTCATTTCTGCCGGCTTTCTTCCGGTCGAAACCAGTCAGCCTTTACGCGCGAGGCGTTGTCTAAAGTGGACGATTGTGACGACTTTCAGCTCCAGAACAGCGAAGGAGGAGAGCGGGCGAAAAGGGGTCAAGGGCGAGCGAAAAGGGCGAGCGAAAAGGGGTCAAACTTTGCACTTTGCACTCGCGGCATTCCTTGATCTCCCGCCGCACGTGTCGCTTCTGCAAAGCTTGTACGCTGGCGTTATCCCCGGGCCGCAACCACGACCCTTCTGC
>Ga0164241_10001133_pt1 | contig 35739 bp, 33 predicted proteins | sample OricomyardsoilBY_FD_108780 | JGI IMG/M metagenome (GOLD analysis project Ga0164241, IMG submission 108780) | Backyard soil microbial communities from Emeryville, California, USA - Original compost - Back yard soil (BY) | ecosystem: Environmental > Terrestrial > Soil > Unclassified | place: USA... | reverse complement strand
CAATTCCAACGGAGGAGCCATGACTACACCGAACGACGTCCTGAAGATCATTAAAGAGAAGGAGGTCAAGTACGTCGATTTTCGTTTCTGTGACACCCGCGGCAAGGAACAGCATGTCACCGTGCCTTCGCATACGGTGAAGGAAGACCTGTTCACCGACGGCAAGATGTTCGACGGCTCCTCGATCGCTGGATGGAAGGGCATCAACGAGTCCGACATGATCCTGATGCCGGATGCGTCCACCGCGATCCTCGATCCCTTCTTCGAAGAAACGACGCTGAACCTGCGTTGCAATGTGATCGAACCGGCGACCATGCAGGGCTACGAGCGCGATCCGCGTTCGCTGGGCCTGCGCGCCGAGGCCTACCTGAAGTCCACCGGCATCGCGGATGGCGCGCTGTTCGGTCCGGAAAATGAATTCTTCATTTTCGACGACGTGAAGTGGCACAGCGCGATGAACAGCACGGGCTACACCATCGAGTCGTACGCCGGCGCGTGGAATTCCAACACCGCGTTCAACGATCGCGCCAACCTGGGTCATCGTCCCGGCATCAAGGGCGGCTACTTCCCGGTGCCGCCGGTCGATGCCTTCCAGGACATCCGCGGCGCCATGTGCAATGCGCTCGAGGAGATGGGCCTGAAGGTCGAGGTGCACCACCACGAAGTGGCCACGGGCGGCCAGTGCGAAATCGGCGTGGGCGCCGGCGGCCTGGTGAAGAAGGCCGACGAAGTGCTGATCCTGAAGTACGTGGTGCAGAACGTGGCCGCCAGCTACGGCAAGACAGCCACCTTCATGCCGAAACCGCTGGTCGGTGACAACGGCTCGGGCATGCATGTGCACCAGTCGCTGCAGAAGGCCGGCACCGCGCTGTTCGCGGGCGACAAGTACGGCGGACTCTCCGAGACCGCGCTGTTCTACATCGGCGGCATCATCAAGCACGCCAAGGCCATCAACGCGTTCACGAATCCGGGCACGAACAGCTACAAGCGTCTCGTCCCTGGTTTCGAAGCGCCGGTGATGCTGGCGTATTCGGCCCGCAACCGTTCGGCTTCGATCCGCATTCCCTGGGTGTCGAACCCCAAGGCGCGCCGCATCGAAGTGCGCTTCCCCGACTCCTCGTCGAACCCGTACTTCGCCTTCGCGGCGATGATGATGGCGGGCCTCGACGGCATCCAGAACAAGATCCATCCCGGCGATCCGGCCGACAAGGATCTGTACGACCTGGAGCCGGAGGAGGAGAAGCACATTCCGCAGGTGTGCCATTCGCTCGACATGGCGCTGGAGAACCTCGACAAGGATCGCGAGTTCCTCACCCGCGGCGGTGTGTTCACCAACGACGTGATCGATGCCTACATCGGTCTGAAGCTGCAGGAAGTCACGCGCTTCCGGATGTGCACGCATCCGGTCGAGATGGACATGTACTACAGCCTGTAAAGGCCCGATGGAGCCGTTTCCGGCACGCTTATGTCGTGCCGGAAACGGATGTTGAATCGACAGGAAATGGGACTATGCTGAATCCCTATGCGCAGACTGGTTGCCCTCCTGTCGATGTGGGTTGCGCTGTCCGCCGCCGCCACAGAGCTGTGGAAGTGGAAGGACGCGGATGGCGTGACGCATTACTCCGACCGCCCGGTGCAGGGCGCGGAGCGTATCGACGTTCAGGTCACGCAGCACTCTACCGGAGCGGTCGAGCCCCGGGCGCGCGCCGCCGCGCCACCAGCGCCACCACCGCCGGCCGTGACCCAATACACACGCTGCGCCGTGGCCGCCCCGATGAACGACGAAGTCTTCAACAACCCCGGCGCGGTGAGCGCGCGCGTGGATGTGGAGCCCGCGCTGCAACCCGGGCATCGGCTGCAGGTTTTCGTCAATGGCAGCGCGTTCGCCGAATGGCCCGCGAACCAGTTCGCGTACTCACTGAATGTGTATCGCGGCAGCTACCGTCTCAACGCGCGCGTGGTGGATGCCAACGGCCGCGTGCTGTGCGCCGGACCGGCCATCACCTTTCACGTGCGCCAGCCTTCGGTGCTGGCACCGGGCCGTCGGCCCGGCGGAGGCTGACGGAGGCGCGACCGCCGTGAGCGCGCAGCACGACTACCACTCGCCGCTGTCGCACTTCGAGCCGACGGAGCTGTTCGACTCGCTGTCCACCGGCATCGTGGTGCTCGATGCGCAACTCTGCCCCATCTACGCCAACGTCAGCGCGCAGGATTTCATGGCGGTGAGCCTGCGCCAGGCGCGTGGCCGTCCCTTTGCCGACCTGTTCTACGATCCGCGCCAGCTGGTGGAAGTGCTGCGCCGCTCGATGACCAACCTGGAGACCTGCACGCAGCACGAGCTGGTGCTCAAGGCGCTGGGCTCGGCCTCGAATCGCGACGCGAGCATCGTCGATCTCATCGTCACGCCGCTGGAAGGGCAGGTCACGGGAACCTGCCTGCTGCTGGAGCTCACCGATGCCACGCAGCGGCAGCGCATCTCGCGCGACAGCGACATTCTCTCCGGCATGGACGGCAGCCGCCTGATGATCCGGCAGCTGGCGCACGAAGTGAAAAATCCGCTGGGCGGCCTGCGCGGCGCGGCGCAACTGCTCGACAAGGAATTGCCCGATCCGGCGCTGCGCGAGTACACCGCCGTGATCATCAACGAGGCGGACCGGCTCGCGGCACTGGTGGATTCGATGGCCGTTTCCAACGGGCCGCCGCGCAAGGATCCGTTGAACATCCACGAGGTCTGCGAGCATGTGGTGAAGCTGATCCGCGCCGAAGCACCCAGCGGCGTGCAGATCGAACGCGACTACGATCCCTCGCTGCCAGATGGCCTGTTCGACCGCCACCAGATCGTGCAGTCGCTGCTGAACATCGCCCGCAACGCCATGCAGGCCGTGGGTGGACACGGCCACATCATCATGCGCACCCGCGCCCGCAACGGCCTGAACATCGGCAAGGTGCGGCACCGTCTGGCCGCGGCCATCGAGGTGGAGGACAACGGTCCCGGCGTGCCCACGGATCTGATCAAGACGCTGTTCCTGCCGCTGGTCACCGGCCGTGCCAACGGCACGGGTCTGGGCCTGGCCGTGGCACAGGATCTGGCCACACGCCACGGCGGCATCATCGAGTTCACCAGCCAGCCGGGCCGCACCATCTTTTCACTGCTTCTGCCGATCGAGGGCAACAAAGAATGACTACCGCACAGTTGCGCGTCTGGCTGGTCGACGACGATGCCTCCATCCGCTGGGTGCTGGAGCGCGCGCTGAAGAATGCCGGCATGGCGCCGCGCCTGTTCGACGCCGCCGAATCCGCACTGGCCACGCTGCACACCGAGACGCCCGATGTGCTGATGACGGATATCCGCATGTCGGGCAAGTCGGGGCTTGAGTTGCTGCGCAATGTGCACGAACAGCATCCCGGCCTTCCGGTCATCGTGATGACGGCGCATTCGGATCTGGGCAGCGCGGTGTCGGCCTACGAGAGTGGCGCCTTCGAATACCTGCCCAAGCCCTTCGATGTGGATCAGGCGGTGGACCTGGTGCGCCGCGCGGCGCAGATGAACGAGCGGCCGGCCGAAACGGCCGCGCCGGTGCAGATGTCCGAGCTGCTGGGCAAGGCGCCGGCCATGCAGCAGGTGTTCCGCGCCATTGGCCGCCTGTCGCGTTCCAGCGTGAACGTGCTGGTCACCGGTGAATCCGGCACGGGCAAGGAACTGGTGGCACGCGCGCTGCACGGCCACAGTCCGCGCGCCAACAAGGCTTTCATCGCGCTGAACACTTCGGCGATTCCGGGCGAGTTGCTGGAGTCCGAACTGTTCGGCCACGAGAAGGGCTCGTTCACCGGTGCCGATTCGCTGCGCCGGGGCCGTTTCGAACAGGCCGATGGCGGCACGCTGTTCCTCGATGAAATCGGCGACATGAACCTGCCGCTGCAGACCCGCCTGCTGCGCGTGCTGGCCGAAGGCGAGTTCTACCGCGTCGGCGGCCAGACGCCGATCAAGGTGGATGTGCGCGTGATCGCGGCCACGCACCAGAACCTGGAAGATCGTGTGGCCAAGGGCCAGTTCCGCGAAGACCTGTTCCATCGCCTCAACGTGATCCGCATCGAACTGCCGCCGCTGCGCGCGCGCCGCGAAGACGTGGCCATGCTGCTGTCGCATTACCTGGCGCAGGCGGCCAGCGAGCTGGGCGTGGATACCAAGGCACTGGCCGGCGATGCCGTGGAAGTGTTGTCGCGCTACGGCTGGCCGGGCAATGTGCGCGAGCTGGTGAATCTGTGCCGGCGGCTCACGGTGCTGGCACCCGGCAGCGAGGTGCATGTGGATGATCTGCCGGTGGAGATCACCACTGCGGGCCCCACGACCACTCCGGCGGACGACTGGGTGTCGAGCCTGGCGGGCTGGGCCGACAAGGCCGCCGCCAGTGGCGGCAATCCGCTGCTGGACGAAGCACTGCCGCAGTTCGAGCGGACGCTGATCCGCGTGGCATTGAAGCACACACAGGGTCATCGGCAGGCCGCGGCGAAGCTGCTGGGCTGGGGACGCAACACGCTGACGCGCAAGCTCAAGGAGCTGGGGATGGACGACATCCCCGAGTGATCGGGCAACGCGCTCGCCACGCGGGCGCGGTTTGCCTAGGATGCGCGCATGCAAGGCCCCGCTTCCCTCCTGAGCCACACCTTCCTCGGCAATCCGCTGCGCGATTGGCTGCTGGCCATCCTGGTGTTCACCGTCACCTTCCTGGTACTGCCGGTGCTGCGCGCGCGCCTGCGGGTGCAGCAGCAGAAATGGCGGCACATGGAATCGGCGACGCTCGAGCTGCTCACGCTGCTCCTCGCGCGCACCAGTCGTCTGGTGCTGCTGGTGGTGGCGGTGTATTTCGCCGAAAAGATCCTCAGCTGGCCCCACCGCGTCGATCGGATCTTCGATGTGATCATCGTGTTCGGCGTGTGGTTGCAGGCCGGACTGTGGGCCTCGACGGCGCTGCGCTTTTTCATCGAGCGGCGCCAGCAGCGATCGGGTCTGAACGATGGCGCCGCGGCCAGCACCGTCCACGTGCTGATGTTCGTCGGCCAGCTTCTGATCTGGGCCGTGATCGTGCTGCTGGCGCTGGACAATCTCGGCGTGAACATCACCGCGCTGGTGGCCGGCCTCGGTGTCGGTGGCATCGCCGTGGCACTGGCGGTGCAGACCATTCTCGGGGATATCTTCGGCTCGCTGTCCATTGCCTTCGACAAGCCCTTCGTCGTCGGCGACATGCTGCGCATCGACGACATCGAAGGCACGGTGGAACACATCGGCATCAAGAGCACGCGCCTGCGCAGCGTCACCGGCGAGCAGGTGATACTGGCCAATGCCGATGTGCTGCGCGCCCGCGTGCGCAACCTGGGCCGCATGCCCGAGAAGCGTTTCAACATCCGCCTGCGGCTGGCCTATGAAACACCAGCGGCGCTGGTGGAGCGCGTGCCCGTGCTGGTGGAAGAGGCCGTGCGCGCCGGCGAGGGCACGCGTTTCGTCAGCTGCCTGCTGGGGCAGATCGGGGACTATGCGCTGGAGTTCGACGCGCTCTACTTCATCGCCAATCGCCCTGACCACAACATCGGGCGCACCAACGATCTGGTGAATCGCGGCATCCTGCGGCGCTTCGCCGCGGCCGGCATCACCCTGGCCTATCCCACGCGGCGCCAGGTCAATTGATGCTTGCCGCGGTTAGAGCGGCCTAGCGGCGCACTTCCTTCACGGCCTCCGCCAGGCGGCGGATTCCTTCATCGATCTGCGCCGGCGTGAGCGCGCAGAAGGGCAGGCGCAGGAAGCGTTCGCCGCCTCCCTGCGGGAAGAAAGCCAGGCCGTCGGCCAGATTCAGATTGCGTTTGGCCGCGGCGGTGCGCAGATCCGTCGTGGATACACCGTGCGGCAAGGTCAGCGACAGGAAGAAGCCCCCATCGGGCCGCGTGGCCACGGCGTCGGGAATGTACTTGTCGAGCGCGGCCAGCGTCGCATCCAGCCGCGGCGCATACAGCGCCTTGAGTTTCTCGATCTGTGGACCGAGCTTGCCGGCCTTCAGCCACTCCAGCGTCACGCCATGCGCGAAATAGCCCGGCGAGATGTAGGTGTCTTCGGCCACCTTGCCGATCTTCGCCAGCATCGCCGGATCGCCGATCATGAACCCCAGCCGCACGCCCGGCGCGATCAGCTTGGTGAACGAGGTGATGTGCAGCGTGCGCTGCGGCGCCAGCGAGTACAGCGTGGGTTCCTGCGCGCCGCGATAGCGCAGCATGCGATAGGGCGCGTCTTCGAGCAGCAGCACATTGTGCGCGGCGGCCAGCTCCACGATGGCCTGCCGCTTGGCCGCCGAACAGGTGGCGCCCGAGGGATTCTGGAAATCCGGAATCACATAGAACAGCTTGGGCGTGTGCTGCGCCAGAAGCTTCGTGAGCTGTTCGATGTTCGGCCCGTCGGCCTCCAGCTGCACGCCGATGACAGTGGCGCCATGGCGGCGGAACAGCGTGATGGCGCGGTCGTAGCTGGGCAATTCGGTGAACACCACATCGCCGGGCTTGAGCAGCGCCGTGCACAGGAATTCCACCAGCTCCAGCGAACCATTGCCGGTGAGTACCTGTTCGGGTTTGACGCCCTGCCATTCGGCCAGCCAGTTGCGCAGCGCGCCCAGGCCCGCGGAGGGGCCGTACTGCAGCACGGCATCGCCATTGGTGGCCAGCGCGGTGGCGGCGCACTGCGCCAGATCGGCAATGGGGAAGGATTCGTTCGCGGGCACACCGCGCGTGAAGTTGATGGTTTCGACGGCAGACATGGTGAGGGGAGGATGTTCCAGTAGCGGATGAATGCGTTAGGCCGCCAGAGCGGCCACGTTGGCCAGTCCCTGCGCGGCAAGATAGTCGGCGATGCCGCGGTTGATCTTCGGGCAGACCAGCGGATCGTAGAACAGCGCGGTGCCCACGCCCACGGCCGTGGCGCCGGCGATGAGAAACTCGATGGCATCGCCGGCATTGACGATGCCGCCCTGGCCGATGATGGGAATGCGATGCGGCCGTGCGATCTGCGCGACCTGCGCGGTCTTGAGCAAGGCAATGGGTTTGATGGCGGGGCCCGACAGCCCACCCTGGCGATTGCCGATCACGGGCTGGCGCGTCACCGGATCGATGGCCATGCCGGTGACGGTGTTGATCACCGCGAAGCCATCGGTGCCGGCCTCGATGCACAGCCGCGCATTGAGCTGGATATCGGTCTGGTTGGGCGACAGCTTGGTGATGAGGGGCTTCTTCGTCACCTTGCGGCAGGCGGCCACCACGCGCGCCGACATCTCGGGCGAGTTGCCGAACTGCACGCCGCCCTCTTTCACATTCGGGCACGAGATGTTGATCTCGATGGCGTCGATGGGCGAGTCATCGAAGCGTGCCGTGACTTCGATGTACTCCTCCACCGTCGAACCCGAGGCATTGGCGATGAAGCGCGTCTCGGAAAAATCCAGCGTGGGCAGGATGTCGCGCACCACGACTTCAACGCCGGGGTTCTGCAAGCCGATCGCGTTCAGCATCCCCATCGGCGTCTCGTAGACGCGATGCGGCTTGTTGCCCAGGCGGGCCTTGCCGGTCGTGCCCTTCAGGCAGATGGCGCCCACGTCGCGATTCGAGAACCCCGCCACGCGGGTGTATTCCTCGCCGAAGCCCACGCAGCCCGACAGCAGCACGATGGGGGAGGCGAAACGCATGCCGCAGAATTCCAGCGCCAGCGAGGCCGGCGGCGGCTGCCAGGCCGGCGTGGCGGGCCGGTCATCCACCCGGGATTCAATCGCTGCGTTCATGAGTGAATTATCGCTGAAAATAGGCTCTTCTGCCGGGCCCCGGCACGGCGACCGCCGCAGGACGCCCTGCCGGCGACATCGAGGTGTCATGTTCAACGTATTGCTGTTCGAGCCGCAGATTCCGCCCAATACCGGCAACTCCATCCGGCTGTGCGCCAACACCGGCGCGCACCTGCACCTGGTGGGCCGGTTGGGCTTCGATCTTTCCGCACCGCAACTCAGGCGCGCGGGGCTGGACTATCACGATCTGGCGCGCGTGTCGGTGCACGCCGATCTGGCCGCCTGTCTCGCGGCCATCGGCCCCACACGGCTGTTCGTCATCGAAACCGACGGCGCTCGCGCCTATGCCGAGGCCCGCTTCCAGACCGGCGACAGCTTCCTGTTCGGCCGCGAGACCAGTGGCCTGCCGGCGGACCTCATCGCGCGGCTGCCGACGCATGAGCGGTTGCGCATTCCCATGCGCGCCTCCAATCGCAGCCTGAATCTCTCCAACGCCGTGGCGGTGGTGGTGTACGAGGCCTGGCGCCAGACCGGCTTCGCGCAGTCGGTGCATCCACAGTCTCCCTAACCGCCCCGCTGTGGGATAGGCTGCCCACTTCCTGCCAGGGATGAGGTGAAGCGATGACCGGCCGTACCACAAGAATCCTGTGCGCTGTGTTGCTGATCACGGGCGCGTCCACCGCGCAGGCGCAATTGCTCGAGCGCGGCTGGACTTTCGAGCTGGGCATGGGCAAGACCAGCTTCGATGTGCAGGCGGCCGATGGCGATGCGCTCACCCGCGACTTCTTCGACTCCTTCGAGCTTCCAGTTCAGAGCCTGACTTCCACGCTGGATAAAAAAGACAAATCCTTCGCGCTGTTCGGTGGCTATCGCTTCAATCGCTGGCTGGCGGCCGAGGCGGGCTTCTTCAGCCTGGGCGCCTTCCGTTACACCAGCAGCGGCACGGTGGATGACGTCGGCACGATCCGCCAGGCCAGCTTCAATTACCGCTATCGGGTGAAGGGCATGATGCTGGGCGGCACCGCCACGCTGCCGCTGGGCCAATACCTGGAGGCACGGGTGCGCGCGGGGTTCACCACTTCCAGTCCGAAGATTTCATATACCGCCACGGTGGATGGCGAAGCCCTGAGCGACAGCTTTTCGGATTCCTCACAGGATTTCTATTACGGCGCGGGGGTCGGCCTGAACCTGTGGGAGTTCTACCGCATCGGGCTCGATTTCATGCATCACGGCAAGGTGGGCAAGGCCAGCACCACCGGCAGCACCGACGTCGACAATGTCATGCTGTCGATCGGTTACCGCTACTGACGCCGCGCCGGTCGCGCGGTATCCCTCATTCGAACTCCGCCTGCGGCGGCCGGGCCATCAGTTCGCGCACCACATCGCCGGGGTTGGCGCCGTCGAAGAGAATGCGGCACAGGCCTTCGCAGATGGGCAGATCCAGGCCGAGCCGCTGCGCCACCTCGCGCAGCACCCGCGCGGCGTGGTAGCCCTCGACCACCTGGCCGATCTCGCGCATGGCCTGCTCCACACCCAGGCCGCGCGCCAGCGCCAGGCCGCAGCGCCGGTTGCGTGATTGATCGTCGGTGCAGGTGAGCACCAGATCGCCCAGGCCCGCCAATCCCATGAAGGTGCGTTCGCGCGCGCCGAGGGCCACGCCCAGGCGCGTCATCTCGTTCAGTCCGCGCGTGATCAGCGCCACGCGCATGTTGGCGCCGAAGCCCAGGCCATCGGCCAGGCCCGCGCCGATGGCGATGACATTCTTCACCGCGCCGCCGATTTCCACGCCGGCGATGTCGGTGGACACATAGGTGCGAAAGCCCGGCGTGGCCAGATCCTCGGCGATGCGCATGGCAAAGGCTGCATCGCTCGACGCCACCACCATGGCCGTGGGCAGGCCCGCGCCCACCTCGCGCGCGAACGTCGGGCCCGACAGCACCGCCATGGCGTAACCGTCGCCCAGCACTTCACGCGCCACCTGATGCGGCAGCAGTCCCGTGTCGCGCTCGAATCCCTTGGTGGCCCAGGCGATGCGCGCATCGCGCGCCAGCCGGGGCGCGAGCAGCGCCAGCAACGGGCGAAAGGCGTTGCTGGGCACCGCGATCAGCACATCGGAAACATCTTTCAGCGCGGCTTCGAGCGTGCCCGCCACCTGCAGCGGCGCGGGAAACACCGCATCGGGCAGGTAACGGCGATTGCAGCGCGCCGCGCGCATGTCGGCCAGCTGCGCGGCGTCGCGGCCCCACAGGCGCGTGGGCTTGCCCGCGCGCGCGAACTGGATGGCCAGCGCGGTTCCCCACGAACCGCTACCGAGTACTGCGAGCGGTGCGCTCACGAGAAAGGTCCCCACGAACCGCTACCGAGTACGGCGATGGGAGTGGTCAGCATGGCGCTGTGGGCCGTGGCGGGGACTTCAGTTCGTGGTCTGCGGCGTGGCGACCGACTGCGACTGCGCGCTCAAGTACAGCGCGTCGAAGTTCACCGGCGGCAACAGCAGCTGCGGAAATCCGCCCTGCGAGACCAGCTGCGACACCATCGAGCGCGCGTACGGAAACAGCACGCCCGGGCAGATGCTGGCGATGGCGCGCTTGGCGTCGTCCTCGCTGAGGTTCTGCATCAGGAAGGCGCCGGCCTGCTTCACTTCGACGAGAAACAGCGTCTTGTCGTTCTGCTTGGCGGACACCGTCACCGTCAGCACCACTTCGCGCAGCTCGCCCTCGATGGCGGTGCTGGTGGTGGCCAGATCCAGGTTGATCTGCGGCTGCCAGTTGGCGTCGGCGCGCGGCCCCTGCGGCGCTTCATACGAGCAATCCTTCAGGTACACGCCCTGCAGGGCCAGGTTCGGCTGTGCGGCGCCGTTGCTCTGCGCGGCGGGGGTTTCGTCGGCCATGATGCGTTCCTCTGTAAAAAATCGGCTCGTGGAATTCAGTTGCCCGGCGCGCGCAGCAGGGGATCCAGTCCGCCGCGATCATCCAGCGCCTTGATGTCGTCATAGCCGCCCAGGTGCTGCCCGCCGACGAAGATCTGCGGCACCGAGGTGCGGCCGCTGCGCGCCTGCATTTCGGCGCGCGCGCCTTCGGTGGCATCGACGTCGATATCGGTGAACGCCACGCCCTTGCTGCCGAACAGCTGCCGCGCCCGCGCGCAGTAGGGGCACCAGGCAGTGGTGTACATCACGACGCTGGCGCTGGCGTTCATCGCCCGCTCAGCCGCGTTGCAGCGGCATGCCGTCGGCGCGCCACGGCCCCAGCCCGCCGCGCAGGTTGAACACCTTGGTGAAGCCCGCCGCGTGCAGCTTGCGCGTCATGGCGCTCGACAGGCTGCCATCGTCGCAATACAGCACCAGCAGCTTCTCGCGGTACTTCTTGAGCAGCTCGGCCGCCGAGTCGTGCTGCGAACGGGCCAGGTGCCGGGCACCGCTGATGTGGCCCGCGGCATAGGCGTCGGCCTCGCGCAGGTCATAAACCTGCGCGCCTTCCTTCATCAGCAGCACCGCTTCCTGCGGGCGGATGGAGGCATAGTTGTAACGGCGCGAGCGCAGTTCGAAGGCCAGCACCGCCACCACCGCGATCAGCAGCAGGCCGACCAGAACCGGATGGCGTTGGGCATACTCGAGCAGGCGATTCATGCGGATATTCGGGCCGGACAAACGGGCGCGCATTATAGCCACCGCGCGTGCATGTTCCTTAGACTTGCGGGACTTCATGAGATACGCCTTACGCAATGGGTTGGGATTGGCGCTGCTGCTGGTGGCGCTGGCGCTGCCGGCGGCGCAGTCGAAAAAGACATCCGAGGCCGAGCTGCGGGCCAGCGTCAAAACGCTCACCGAACAGATCGCGCGCCTGCAGCGACAGCAGCAGAACGCTTCGGAAGAGAAGGACCGGCAACTGCGTGGGTTGCGCGTCGCCGAGCAGGCCGTGGCCAGGGCGCAGGGCGAGCTGGGCAAGGTCCGTACGCAGCGCTCGGAGCGCAGCGCCGAGCGCGCCCGGCTGGCGGCCGAGCAGGCACAGCGGGAGGCCGAACGTCAGCGCACCCAGTCCGATCTCGCCCTCCAGCTGCGATCCTCTTACATGATGGGACGCAGCGAACCCTTCAAGATGCTGCTCAATCAACGCAATCCGGCGCAATTTCAGAGAAATTTGACTTATTACGCTTACTTCGGACGGGATCGCGCCCGGAAGATCAATCTGATCAATGAAAATATCGCCCAGATCGAAGAATTAAAGCGCCGGATCGAGGAAGAAGACGCCCAATTGGCTCAGCTTGAGTTGGAGCGGCAACGCCGTGCCCAGGAGGCGGATCAGACCCGCCTCGAACGCGACCGGCTGGTGGCCCGCCTGGATGCGGATTCGAAAAAGCGGGGAGGCCAGCTCAAGCGCCTGCAGCAGGAGCGACAGCAGACGGAGCGCTTCCTGACCGATCTGCGCCGTCGGACCGAAACCGTACCCTATGATCCGAACGACCCCTTCGCGAAGCTGCGAGGGCGCCTGTCCTGGCCTGTGGGCGGCAAGCTCGAAACGCGCTTCGGCGACCGCATTGGCGGCAAGATGACGTCAGATTGGATCGAAATCGCCGCAGATCGGGGCGCGGAAGTGCGGGCCGTGCACGAAGGCCGGGTCATTTTCGCCGACTGGCTGTCTGGCCCTGGCCTGTTGATCATTCTCGACCATGGCGGCGAGTACTGGACGCTGTACGGCCACAACGAGCAGATTTTCAAGGAAGTCGGCGCTACGGTGCACGCCGGCGACGTCATCGCCACGGTGGGGGACTCCGGCGGGCGCCATCACCCAGGGCTGTATTTCCAGCTTCGCTACAAGAAAAACGCCATCAACCCCACCGGATGGTTCAAATCGTCCGCCCCGCCAGGGGGATGATTGCGCACATTTTGCTAACTCGATCATGCCGCCCGTGCCGGGGTTAAGTCATCCTGCGGGGCATGTCGAGCGTCGCAAGGGATCTCTGGTCTGACTACACGCCCTACGGGCAGCTCGTCAGCGCCCTGTTGCCTCGCGCGGCCGGCCTGACGGTATTCGAAACCAGCGGCGAGATCCGCTGGACCAGCGAGCAGAGCGTGCATCCGGCATTGCCGGCGCTGGTGAAAAGCGCATTGGCCGCCGCGGAGAATCGCGCCGAGCCCGGCGTGCACGTGCAGCTGGCCGACCGTGAGCCCGCCTATCTGTTCTGGCTGCACAACCGCAGCAATGCCATCACCGCCGTCGTGGCCATCCCCTGGCGCGCTGGCGAGGGCGAGCAGCGCACGTTCAAGTACGTGCATTCGATGGCGCGGCCCATACTGGAGTGCCTGAGCCGCGAACTGCTGCTGCAGGAAAGCGTGTCCGCGGCCAATTCGGGCGAGGAGCGCGACAGCGATCTGGAAGTGCTGCTGGCCACCAGCGGCACTTCGCGTCGTGAAGGCGGCGATGATGACGTGCGGGCGCTGCTGCAGGCCGTCACCGATCACATGCGCTGCGAGTTCTCGGCGCTGATCGTTCCGGAACGCAATCTGGTGGTGGTGGCCAAGCCCGAAGGCCGCACCGTGGATACCGGCGTGCTGGCGCGGCTGCACCGGCCGCTGCTGTCGCTCACGCATGTGCGCAACGCGCCGGTGATCCTCAACGCGCCCGATGCATTGCCGGGACTGAACCTGCCGCTGCGCGCGCTGGCCATTCCGTTGCGCGGCTCTGGCGGCCGCACTGGCGGCATGCTGGTGCTGTTCCGTACCCATGCCACGCAGGAATTCCGCCAGCGCGAGGCGCAGCTGGCCGAGCTGCTGGCGCGCCGCGCCGCGAACATCATCGATGCCAGCTACGATGCGCTCACCGGCCTGCTGACGCGCGATGCCTTCGAGCAGCGCGCGCGCATGCTGCTCGACGCGCGCACCGAAGGCCGCCGCATGCAGTGGACCGGCCTGTATCTGGACACCGATCGCATGCACGTGATCAACGACAACTACGGCATGCATGTGGGCGACAAGCTGCTGGCCCGCCTGGGCGAACTGGTGCGCACGCGGCTGGTGCCGGGCGCGCTGGCGGCGCGCATTTCCGGCGATCGCTTCGCGATTCTGCTGCCCACCGCGCCCGAGGACGCCATGACCTTCGCCGAAGCGCTGCGTGCCGGCGTCGAAGGATTTTCCGCTTCGCACCTGGGCGTCACCGAATCCAGTTTCTCCGCCTCGGTGAGCATTGGCGTCGCCGCCATCGTCGATCCGCGCATCGATTTCGCGCATGCCTTCGCCGTGGCCGAAACGGCCTGCAAGGCGGCGAAGGATCGTGGCCGCAATCGCGTCGAGCTCTACCAGGCCAGCGATGTGTCCATCGTGCGCCGTTACGAGGACGTGAACATCGCGCCCAGCCTGCGCGCGGCCATCACCGAGAACCGCCTGCGCCTGGACGCGCAGCTCATCGCGCCGCTGCGCGATCCCAAGGCCGGCCCGCATTTCGAGCTGCTGCTGCGCATGATCGACGACAATGGCGAAATCGTCGGACCGGGCCGCTTCCTGTCAGCGGCCGTGCGCTACCAGATCATGCCCGCCGTGGATCGCTGGGTGGTGCAGGAAGCGGTGCGCGTGCTGCAGCCGCATGCCGCGCTGCTCACCGGCCGCCCGGTGGTGTTCACGGTGAACATCTCCGGCCAGTCGCTGGGCGAGGATGGTTTCGACGACTACCTGTACGAAACCATCCGCGACAGCGGCGTGAATCCCAAGGTGTTCTGCTTCGAGCTGACCGAGAGCGCCGCCATCGCCAATCTGGCCAAGGCCGAGACGATGATGAAGCGCCTGCGCACGCTGGGCTGCAGCTTCGCGCTCGATGATTTCGGCACCGGCCTGTCGTCGCTGGCCTATCTGCGCGCGCTGCCGGTGGACATGCTGAAGATCGACGGCAGCTTCGTGAAGGACATTCTGACCGATCCGCGCGCCGAATCGATGGTGCAGGCCATCGCGCAGCTGGCGCGCTCCATCCAGCTCACCACGGTGGCCGAGTTCGTCGAGACCGACGAGATCCGCCTGCATGTGGCGCAACTGGGCGTGGACTACGGGCAGGGCTTCGCGATTTCACGGCCGGCACCGCTGATGGAAACCATCGCCGAACTGCCTGCGTACGAGGCAGCGGCGCGCCGGCATCAGGTCGAAACGCCGCAGCTGGGTCCCAATGACGACACGCAGCGTCGCATCGAGAAGATGCTGGAAACCTACGACCACGCCGAATCCACGCTGTATCAGCGGGCGTGATGCGCAGGGGCTCGCGCGGCCTGGCGAACCCCCTCGTGTAGACTGCGGCGCTTCGCCGGAATCCTGAGCGGAGCATTCGTGGAACTGCTGCACTTCCTCATCGACTTCGTCCTGCACCTGGACCGGCATCTGGTCGAACTGCTGATGCGGTTCGACACCTGGATCTACGCGCTGATGTTCCTGGTCATCTTCGCCGAGACCGGCCTGGTGGTGACGCCCTTCCTGCCAGGTGATTCACTGCTGTTCGGCCTGGGCGCGCTGGCCGCCATCGACACCAGCGGCACGCTGTCGGCCATCGCCTGCGCCGTGCTGCTCAGCATTGCCGCCGTGCTGGGCAATACCACCAACTACTGGATCGGCCGCGGCATCGGCCACCATGCCTTCAGCGGGCGCTACCGCTTCATCAATGTGGAATATCTCAAGCGCACCGAGGCCTGGTTCGCGCGCCATGGATCGCTGGCCATGGTGCTCGCCCGTTTCGCGCCCATCGTGCGCACCTTCGCGCCCTTTGTCGCCGGCATCGGCCGCATGCATCACGGCCGCTTCCAAGTCTACAACATCATTGGCGGTGTGGCGTGGGTGAACCTGTTCGTCTGGGCCGGCTATGTCTTCGGCAACATCGCGTGGATCAAGCAGAATTTCGGGCTGGTCACGCTCGCCATCATCGCGGTGTCGATGCTGCCCATGCTGGTGATGATCCTGCGGCGCGAGCGCTAGTCGCCGCGCAAAGAAAGAGGCCCCGACAACTTTCGCTGCCGGGGCCTCCGGGGGTCACGCCTTGCGGCGTCTGACAATCAACCGATCAGAAGTCCATCGACAGGTTCATCGAGTAGCGACGGCCGACCAGATCGGAGAACGGACTGAAGGTGCCGAGCCCCTGCATCGGATCGCGCAGATCGTAGCCGCCCCGCGAGGGCTTCGTGTTCAGCAAGTTGTTGATGCTGATCGAAGCATTGACGGGCCCGAGCCGCGTGCCGACGGTGGCATTGAACAGGTTGGCCGTGGGGTAACCCGCCATCAGCGTGTTGTTCTTGATCGTCGGGTTCGTGCTGACATGGTTGGCCGTTGCGTCAGCCGAGAAGCTGGTCGCGGTGCGCGTTCCCTGGCGGTAATCCCAGGTCAGCGACACGCGATTGGCGTTCCAGGCGTAGCTCACGATGGTATTGGCACGCAGCTTCGACGCGCCACTGTAGCCTGCATAGTCCGCCGTGACGTCGCCGCCATAGAACTGGATCTGGTCCATCAGGATGTTGCCGGCAATGTTCACCGACAGCGTGCCCGGCAGACTCTCGAATCCCAGATCGGCCAGCGAGGCACTCCAGCGCGTGGTCACGTCCAGTCCGCGGATCACCAGCTTGTTCTGGTTGGTGAACGTGTTGTACACGCGCAGGATCTGGCCCGTGGCCGTGTCGCGCTCGATCAGCTTGCAGTAGCCCTGCGGGTCATCCATCGTGAAGCCCGGATTCAGGCCGTTGATGTTGAAGCAGCCATTGATCACCTGGGTGGTGGTCGCCACCTCGATCGGGTTCGAGACGCGAGCCTCGTACCAGTCGACCGTGGCGGTGAGCCGGCTCAGCAAGGGATGCTGGAACGGCGAGGACATCGCCACGCCCATGGTCCAGGTATCCCCCTTCTCGTTCTGCAGCTGGGGATTGCCGACCACCAGCGTGCCACCGCCGCCCACGCGCCAGTTGTCCGGGTCGGCGTGGAAGTCGGAGTAGGTGGTGCCCCAGTACTCGATCTGCGCCTTGCACAGGCCCTGCACCTGCGCGCGCAGCGCGGCCGGAGTATTGGTCGAGTTGCCCAGCGTCGTGCCGGGCGAAGCGCCCGGGAAGACATTGGCGCTGTTGCACGGATCGATTGGTACCTGGCCGATGTTCGAGCTGCCGCTGGGTGTGGCATACAGCTCGGACAGGTTCGGCGCGCGCTCGGCGCGGTTGTAGCCGCCGCGGGTGCGCATCCAGGAAACCGGCTGCCAGCTGGCCAGCGCCTTGTACGTCTTCACGTTCTGGCCGGTGCTGTATTTCGAGGAGCGGGCACCCAGTTCCAGTTCGAGATTCTGGATCAGCGGCAGGTCCTTCAGCAGCGGCACCAGCAGCTCGCCGTAGTATTCCTTGGCGGTCACGGACTCATCGACCATGCCGACACCGAATTGCCCGGCCGAGGAGTCGCCCACGTACGAACGGGCGCGCTGCGAATCCGGCAGGAACTTGTAGGCGTCCTTGCGATAGCTCAGGCCCACCGCGCCACGCACATCGCCGGCCGGCAGGTCGAACAGGTGGCCCTGCGCGGTCAGCTCATGGATGCGCTGCTGCATGGAATTGCGGTCGACCTGATCCGACAGAATGGCCTCGAGACAGTCGGCCGAAGGCTGCAGGTTCGGAGTGAAGGGATTGATGCCGCTGGTGCAACGCAGGGTCTTCGAGTTCAGACCCTCTTCGCGATATCCCTGGCCATAGTTCGGCGCAGAGACGATCTTCATGTAGTTGTTCAGCGACTGGAAACCGGTGTAGTTGACGGGGGTCTGCGAATCGCCATAGGAGCTGTAGGCCTCCCACGTCCAGTCCGAAAGGCCCAGGTCGCCGCGCAGGCCGAAGGCGAACTGGTACAGGCTGGTGATGTTTTCCGTGCCGCGCGGCGGCAGCCAAGGCGGCTGCGCGTTGAGCTGCCAGCCGGAGCTGGGTCCGCATTTCTGCACGGGCCCGCCGGTGTTCGGATCCATCTCCACGGTGTAGTACTGGTTGGTGGTCGCATTGAGCAGCGCCCCCGGCGTGGTGGCCGAGGCCAGCGTGTACACATTACAGCCGTTCAGGCCATTGAAGGCGCCGGAGGTGGCGCCATTCGTGACCATCGGGCGCGATGCCAGCAGCGTGCGCAGTTCCGGCGACACCGGGAAAGCCTGCGCCATGGTGCAACCGCCCGTTGCCGGACAGGTCAGGCCGCGCGATCCGCCGGCCTGGAATTCACGCCGTGTATCGCCGATGTTCTGTCCACCGCCCGCGACCGTGACCAGCGAGGGCGCATAGACCGTGCTGGAGTCGCCGAACGGAATGATCGCACCGAAGCCGGCCATGAGGGGCGCCGGTTCGCGACGCGTCATCGTGGTCGAAGAGGAAAAGAGGAAATTCGAGAAGGCGGACAGATGATCGTTGAATTCGAACGATCCCCGGCCGAACAGCGAGTAGCCCTCGCGCGGCAGGGTCAGCCAGCGTCCCCAGTCCACGCGGTCGGAGGTGGGGTTGCAGGACTGGCCGTCGAACTGGCCGCCCACCGCAAGGGCATTGCCGCCGGCAATCTGGGACGCCGAGGGAACGGGCGCCATGCCGAATGTGCAGCGCACTTCGCTGGGATTTTCCTTGGTGCCGCCCACAGGCAGGGCATAGCCCTGCGGCCCGTAATACTTGGTTATCGCACTGGCGCCGGAGCCGACCTGGTACTGCGAGGAGCGCGTATACAGCGTGCCATCGGGATTGATGTACCAGCCGCCGCCGAAAGGCGTACCGGTGGTGGTTGCGGTGATGTTGGCATACGCCTGGCCTGCCGGTGCAATGCCCGACGGCGAGGCGATGCAATTGAGCTGCGTCGCGCCGGAACTGCAGTCGCGGTCCGCGAAGACGGTATTGATGGCGCTGTACAGCGGCGCATTGCCGTTCCAGGTCCTCTGCATCACGTTGTAGGTTCCCGTGGTACCGCCCGAGGTGTAATACGGTTCCCACCCGAACAGGTAGTTGGCCGCGCTGGAATACGGGGATTCCATCGCCTCGCGGAAGAAGCTGCGGTTCTTCCAGTAGGACACCTCGCGCTTGCTGTATTCGAGGCCGATCATGGCGTGGCCGCGGCCATCCGCGGTCTTCGCGCCGATCAGGCCCGAAACCTGGTATTCGCCGCCGTCGCCCACTTCGTTGATACCGCCGCGCACGCGCAGGCTGATGCCCTCGAAGTCGTCGCGGAACTTGATGTTGGTGACGCCGGCCAGCGCGTCCGCGCCGTACACGGCCGAGGCACCGCCGGTGATGACTTCGATGTTGCCGATGGCAACGGTGGGAATGGTGTTCAGATCCACCGTCATCGAGGCGTTGCTGGGCATGCCGCGATGGCCATCGATCAGCACCAGCGAGCGGTTTGAACCCAGTCCACGCAGGTTCACGTTCGCGGCGCCGGGAATCACGATGCCGAGCGCGCCCGCGTTGTCGGGAAGCAGTGCCATGTTGAACGCGTCGCCCGAGCCGCGGCCGCCGTCCAGCCCATTGGCTTGGGTGTTGCTCGTCACCACGCCGGCGCTGTTGCCCACACCGCCCGCCATGAATTGCGGCAGCTCATTCAGGGCCTGCTCCACCGAGATGAACGCCTTGTCTTCCAGCTGCTGCTTTTCGACGGTGACCAGCGGGCTGTTGCTCTCCAGATCCTTGCGCACGATGCGCGAACCGGTGACCTGTATTTCCTCGAGCTGCGCCGGCTCATTCTTCTTGTCGGTGGCCGCCGCGTCGGCCGCTACCGCGGATACCGCGAAACCTCCGGTAATCGCAGCGGCAACCGCGGCTCGCACGAGCCAGCGCGTGTTGCGCGCGCAATCGTCCGTTTGCGAGTGGAACTTCTTGATCATCAGATTGACTCCCCAATAAAGAACAGCACTTGTTATCAACAGACCGTCGCGGCCATGACCTGACAGTCCGGCAGCTCAAGCACGAGCCTGATTACGTCACGCGTGTCTTTGGAACATGCACGCCCAAAGCGACACGTCGGCGACGTTGCCGGAAATCTTCTGGTTGACCCGTCCGGTGGTCTTGACCCCAGGGGAAGGCTGGACGGTCCAGGTCGGAAAATCCAATAGCCTTGACGTGATAAGTTATGGGATTTCGTCGCAGATCGGAAGTCTTTCGCTGCCAGCGGAAATCTTCCGGAATTTTTTTTGTCACCATTCAGACAACGGCGCACCTGACCGAGTTCAAAGCCCGAATAAAAAAAACCCCGGCAGTGTGAACTGCCGGGGCATGTGGGCGCCAACGTCGACCGATCAGAAGTCCATCGACAGATTCATCGACCAGCGACGACCGGTGACGTCATCGAACGGACTGAACGTGCCATAGCCCTGCGTCGGATCGATGAACTGGTACGTGCCGACGCGCGGCTTCGTGTTCAGCGGATTGCTGACGCTCAGCGACGCATTCACGATGCCGATCTTCGTGCCACCCGTGATGCTGAACTGGTTGCTGATCGGATAGCGTGAACGCGAGGCGTCGCAGCCCAGCGCGCCGAACACCGCGATGCAGGTGCCCGAGCGGTACTGCCAGTTCACGGACACGCGGCTCTTGTCCCAGCTGTAACCCACGGTGGTGCTGGAGCGGAACGGCGCGGCGCCGCCGATGCCGGCGTAGTCGCGCGTGGTGCCGCCGGCCTGCACGGCCTGGATCTGGTCGAACAGGAAGTTCGCGTTGACGCCGATCGAGAGCTGGCCCGGAACATTCTCGAGTCCCAGATCGGACATCGAGGCGGCCCAGTTCACCGAGGCATCCAGGCCACGCATCACCAGCTTGCCGCGGTTCAGGTACGGCGTGCTGGTGAAGCGGATGTTGCCCACCACCGGATCGCGCTCGATGTTCTTGCAGTAGCCATTCGGATCGTCGAGCAGGTAGTCCGGGTTGTCGCCATAGCCGTTGAAGCAGGCCCAGCTCACGATGCCGCCCGGCGGAATCTCGATCGGATCGTCGATGCGGGCTTCGTACCAGTCGACCGTGGTCGACAGACGGCTGAGCAGCGGATGCGCGAACGGCGAGCTCACCACCAGGCCCATGGTCCAGGTCTGGCCCTTCTCGCTCTTCAGGTTCGGGTTGCCGCTGACGATGGTGATGCCCGAGTTGTACAGCGTGGTGCGGCCAAAGTTGTTCGGATCGGCGTCATACTCCGAATTGCCCGTGCCACCCGCGGCCGCGATCTGCGCGGCGCACAGCGCCTGCAGCTTGGCCCGGTTCGGGTTGAGCGCATCGTTCACCGTGTTGATCGGCGTGCTGCTGGTGCCGGCCAGCAGGCTGGCGATCGCATTGGTCGAGGGCACGATGCACGGATCGCTGCCCGCGCCGCTGGCATTGGCCGACGCGGCCGTGTACAGCTCGGCGATGTTGGGCGCGCGCTCGGCGCGGTTGTAACCGCCGCGTGCGCGGACCCAGCTCACCGGCGTCCAGCTCATCAGCGCCTTCCAGGTCGGCACGCCCTGGCCGGTGCTGTACTTGGACCAGCGTCCACCCAGCTCCAGCTCCAGGTTCTGCACCAGTGGCAGATCCTTCAGCAGCGGGATCAGCAGCTCGCCATACACCTCTTTCACGCTCATGCCGGCATCGATGGAGCCGATGCCGAACTGGCCGGCCGAGGTGTCGTTGATGTAGTCGCGCTCGCGCAGCGAATCCGGCGTATAGAAATAGGTGTTCTTGCGATAGCTCGCACCCAGTGCCGCGCGCGCGTCGCCGGCCGGCAGATCGAACAGATGACCCTGCATGCTGAACTCATGCACGCGCTGGTCGGTGCCGCTGCGATCGAACTGGTTCGAAGCCACGGCATCGATGCAGTCCTGCGAGATCGGGTCGTTCGAGAACGGCGACAGGCCGCTGGTGCAGCTGAGGGTCTTGGCGCTGCCCGCATCGTTGATGTAGCCGCGGCCGTAGTTCGGCTGCGACATGATCAGGCGATAGTTGTACAGCGACACGAAGCCCTGGAACTCGGTGTTCGTCTGGCCCTGGCCCTTCGAGGTGTACAGATCCCAGGTCCAGTCGCTGAACGGCAGGTCGCCCGTCAGTCCGGCCGCCAGGCTCCAGGTGCGCTGCGTGTTGATGGTGCCACGCGGCGGAATGAAGTCGAAACGCGTGTTGTAGGCCCAGGTCGCGTTGGGACCGCAGGTGTACACCGGCTGTCCGGTGTTCGGATCGATCTGGTAAGTGACCGCCACGCCGTTCGCGCTGGTGAGCTGTCCAGGGGCCGCGCCAGTGCCCACCGCGTTGGGATCGCGCGCGTAGTTCACGCAGGTGGACAGTCCCGCATAGGGGTTGGTGGCCGCCGTGCCGCCCAGCGCCCGGGTCAGCGACGTGGGATTGCGCGACTCCAGAATCGTGCGCAGTTCCACCGGTACCGGAAAGGCCTGCGCCATGGTGCAGCCGCCCGTGGCCGGACAGTTGGTGCCGCGCACGCCACCCACCTGGTATTCCGGCAGTGTCGAGCCGGCCGCGCGGACCACCACACCGTTGCGAACCACATCGGTCTGCTGGATGGAAGGCAGGTATGCCGCGCCGCCGCCCGCCGTCGTATAGAACGGGACGTTGGCCGCGAAGCCGCCTGAGGCCGGCGAGGCCTCGCGACGCGTGCTGGTGGTGGAGGTCGCGAAATTGATGGTCGAATATGCCGACACGTGATCGTTGATCTCGTACTTGGCATTGCCGAACAGCGTGTAGGCCTCACGCGGGCTGCCCATCCAGCGATCCCAGTCGGTGTTCGTCAGCGTCGGATTGCAGGAACGATCCGTGTACACCGAGTTGGGCTGGTTGGCCGCCCAGGCGCAGGCGATTTCATTGGGATTGTCGCGCGTGTTGACCGTCGAACCCTTGAAGTGCTGCGGGCCGAAGTAGGTGGTGCTGCCTGGCGCCGCGCCGCCCGGCGCCGTGGCGCAGGTGGTGGTGGTCGCCGTGGGCAGGTAGCAGGAAGAGGAGCGCGTGAACAGCGTGCCATCGGGATTGAAGAAGAAGCCGCCACCACCACCGGTCCTGGCCACGCAGGGCACGACGGTGCCCGAGGCATTGGTGCAGCCCGTCAGGCTGGCGTTCGGGAATACCGAGGCCACTGCCGCCGCGGACGGCAGGTTGCTGTTGGAGGCGGTGAAATAGTCGTACGGCTGGAAGCTGGCGTTGGCGAAGCTGGAGTACGGGGATTCCATCGCTTCCCGGAACCAGCTGCGGTTGCGGTAGAGCGAGACCTCGCGCTTGCTGTATTCGATGCCGATCAGCGCGTGACCCTTGTCCGCGATCCGCGTACCCATCACCGACGACACCTGGTATTCGCCGCCGTCGCCCACTTCATACATGCCGCCGCGCAGGCGCACGTTCAGGCCTTCGAAGTTGTCGCGCAGCTTGATGTTGGTCACGCCGGCCAGCGCGTCCGCGCCGTACACGGCCGAAGCGCCGCCGGTGATGACTTCGATGTTGGCGATCGCCGCGGAAGGAATGGTGTTCAGGTCCACCGTGCCGGTGGCATTGGTCGGCTGGCCGCGATGGCCATCGATCAGTGTCAGCGAGCGGTTGGAACCCAGACCGCGCAGGTTGACGTTCGCGGCGCCCGGTGTGTAGGTGCCGATGCGACCGCCGGTGTCGGGCAGGCGCGCATTGTCGAACATGGTGCCCGAGCCGGCGCCGCCGTCGAGCTGCTCCATGCCGCCCAGCGTGCCGATGCCGGTCTGCGAGCCGAAGGCGCCGAGGCCGGAGCCACCGGCCATGAACTGCGGCAGCTCGTTGAGCGCCTGCTCGATGGAGATGTAGGTGTTGTCGTCGAGCTTGGTGCGATCGACGGTCACCAGCGGCGAGTTGCTCGACATGTCCTTGCGCACGATGCGCGAGCCGGTGACCTGTATTTCCTCGATCTGCGCCGTCTCTTCTTTTTTCTCGTCCGCCTTGGCGGCATCGGCCGCGACGGCGGATGTTGCGAATGTGCCGGATATCGCCGCGGCAACCGCGGCACCGATCAGCCAATGCATATTGCGCGCGCGCGGCAATGCCGCGGCGTGTGAACGCGTAACCTTCATGTGACCCCCAGATAGATGAACTAGCTCGTCGCGCAGTTCGTTTTGTCCGGCACGCCGGAAGAAGCTGCGCTCGAATCGATCTTAGGGGGAGAGGTGGCGGTTACCTGAGCACCGGCGCGCGATGAGGTTCCGTTGATGATGGTGGTGCGAGTGCTAGTTACGCAGCCACCCCCATCTGTCTGCGAGGCTCAGTTCAGTCGCAGCATCCGCAGCGCCTCGAACAGCACGCCACCCAGCATGATGAAGGTGGGCACGACGGTCAGCAGAAATCCAGGCTGGCGCGAGGCGGGCTGCTTCACGTAGCTCATGAAGTACAAGGTGCGGCCGAGCAGGTACACCGCGCCGAGCGCGGCGGCCCAGTGGGCACTGATGAACTGCGCGAACAGCCACAGCGCCGGAATGAACATCACCAGTTGTTCGAGCGTATTCATCTGCGCGCGAAAGTAGCGCTCGAACACCGCGTGCCCGGTGACCGCCGGCGCGGCGACGCCGTAGCGATGCCGCGCACGGCCCACCGCGATGCCGAAAGCGGCGAACTGCAGCAGCGCCAGCACCATGACGATCAATACGTAGGCCATGCAAACCCCTTCGGATGGGCCGGGAACTGGCAGAATAGCCGAATGAAAACGCGCGGCTATGCGCATCGCATCGATATTGCCGCCGCACCAGCCATGGTGTGGACGGCGCTGTGCGGCCCCAGTGTCATGCCACTGTGGCTGGGCACCGACGCGCGCATCAAGCCGCAGCGTGGCGGAAGCTGGTCGGGAACCCTGGGGCCGGGGTTGTCGCGGCACGCCATGATCGATGTATTCGACCCGCCCCGCCGGCTGCGCCTGATCTACCTGCCGCCGCCGGAATTGCCGGTCTGGGATGGCGCGGTGGTGGATGACGTGATGCTGGAGGCCGAAGCCCGGCGCACCATCGTGCGGCTGCTGTGCTCGGGCGTGCCGGACATGCCCGAATGGACCGCGCACTACATGAAACTGCGCGGCGCGGCCGAGCGCGCGCTGTCACGGCTCAAGGTGCTGGTGGAGCAGCGCGAGCGCATGGCCGCGGGCAAGGTCACATGATGCCGTTTCTCGTGCGTGCCGCGGTCGCGGCGCTGGGTCTGTGGGTGGCCACGCTGCTGGTCGGCGGGCTGCACATTGCCAATCCCGGCACGCTGGTGCTGGCCGCCGTGCTGCTGGGCGTGTGCAATGCCGTGGTCAAGCCCGTGCTGATCCTGCTGACGCTGCCGGCCACGGTGCTGTCGCTGGGGCTGTTCCTGCTGGTCATCAACGGCGCGGTGCTGGCGCTGGTGGCATGGATGCTCCCCGGGTTCACGATGGCGGGCTTCGGTTCGGCCATCCTGGGGGCGTTGATCGTCAGCCTCGTCAGCCTGTTCGCGTCGGCGGCGATACGCTGACCGGCCAGTTGACCATCAGCACGCCGCCGAGGATCACCGCCGCCCCCGCGGCCTGCATGGCGCTCATGCGTTCGCCCAGGCCGACATAGCCCACCGCCGAGGCCAGCGCGGGATTCACATAGCTGTACGTGCCCACCTGCGCCGGCGTGGCATGGCGCGCGAGCCACCCATAGGCGAGATAGGCGAGGCAGGCGCTGAACACCACCAGATATGCCAGCGCCAGGGAGCCGGCGCGCGACCACCTCCACAGGTCCATTTCGCCCCACAGCATGCCGGCCAGCATCATCCATAGACCTCCCAGCAGCATCTGCGAGCCCATCAGCGCGAACAGGTCGAGCTGCAGGCTGTGGTTGCGCATGTAGATGGTGCCCAGCGACCAGATCACGCAGGCCAGCAGCATGGCCAGTTGCGGCAGCAGCGGCGTGTGTCCCGCGGTGCCGCCGCCCGGCGCAATCAGCAGCGCGGTGCCCGCGAAGCCGATGGCCAGGCCGGTGATTTCCCGCGCGCTGGGTCGATGCGCGCGCGCGCCGAACAGCCCGAACACCACGATCCACAATGCGCAGGAGGCATTGAGCAGCGCGCTGGTGTTGGATTGCACCCATTGCATGGCCCATACCTGCAGGCCATTGCAGGCGGCGATGCCCAGCAGCGACATCACCACGATGTGATGCCACTGGCCCGCGAGCTGTGCGGGCCGAAAGCCGCGCCAGACGGCCACCGCCATCAGCAGCGTGCCGCTGATCAGGAAGCGTGCGCCGGCGAACAGCAGCGGCGGCAGATGCATCACGCCCACGCGCGTGGCCATGTAGCTGGTGCCCCAGATCAGGTACACGGCGGCGAGGCACAGCACCAGCAGGCGGCGGTGCCGGGCTTCGGGGGTCATGAAGTTGCGTTGCGCTCCGCGGAGTCATTACCCGCATTGTCGAGCGCGGCCCAGCGCCGCAGCAGAGGCAACAGCAACAGCAGCAGCACGCCTGCCCCCGCACCCCAGGTGAACATGCGGAAGAAATACGCCGACCAGTCGCCGCCCGTCGCATCCTTGCCCAGCTCGCCCGCAAGCCGGCTGGCAAACAGATTGCCCATGGCCAGACTGGTGAACCACAGGCCCATGCCCTGTCCCGCGAAGCGCGACGGCACCAGTCGCGTGGTCGCGCTCATGCCCACGGGGCTCAGGAACAATTCGCCCAGCACGTGGAACAGATAGGCCATCACCAGCCAGGAGGGACTGGCGCCATGGCCCGTGCCCAGGGCTTTTGCACCGCCCATCATGACCAGAAAGCCCAGGCCCATGCCCGCCACGCCCAGCGCGAACTTGGTGATCACCGACATCTGTACATGGCGGGCGTCGAAGCGCGTCCACATCCATGCCAGCAGCGGCGCGCAGGTCAGCACGAATACGGCCTGCACGGACTGGAACCAGCCGGCGGGAAATTGATAGCTGCCGATGAAGCGGTCGGTAAAGCGCTCGGCGAAGAGTGTGAGCGATGAACCGGCCTGTTCGTATCCCGCCCAGAACAGGGTGCTCGCCGCGACCAGCACCATCAGCACGACCACGCCGCGCTTTTCCGCGGCACTGAGGCCGGCGAACAGCAGCAGGCAGATGAAGTAGAGCACCACGCCGCCGGCCATCACCTGGATGGCGCGGCCCTGCACGACGATGGCGTCCACCTGCAGCGTGCCGGTCCACAGCAACACGACGAGCGCTGCCACCGCGACCAGAATGCTGCACAGGATGGTCCAGTCGCGACGCATCGTGCCGCTGCGCGCTGCCGGCAAGCGACCGGCGTCGCCCAACTTGCCGCGCGTTTTCAGATACCAGATGAGGCCCGCCGCCATGCCGATGGCGGCCGAGCCGAAGCCCACATGCCAGCCGTAGGTCTGCGCCAGCCAGGCCACCGCCAGCGGGCCAATGGTCGCGCCGACATTGATGGCCATATAGAACAAGGTGAACGCCGCATCGCGGCGCGCTTCGCCACCGCGCTGCACGCTGCCGACCATGGCGCTGACATTGGGCTTCAGCAGCCCCGTGCCCAGCACGATGATCAGCAGGCCGAGCAGAAATCCCGGCATGCCGCGCGTGAAGGCCAGCACCGTGTGCCCGGTCATGATCAGCACGCCACCCCACAGCACGGCGCGCTGTGCGCCCAGCAGGCGGTCGGCCACCCATCCGCCCGGCATCGACATGATGTACACGCCGGCGGTGTACAGGCCGTAGATGGCGGCGGCCGTCTTGTCATCCAGCCCCATGCCACCGGTCTGCACCTGCGCCACCAGGAACAGCAGCAGGATGGCGCGCATGCCGTAGTAGCTGAAGCGCTCCCACATTTCCGTGAAGAAGAGCGTCGAAAGGCCGGCCGGATGCCCGAAGAAGCCGCCACCGTCCTTTGCGGTCGATGCGGCGGGCGTGATCACGCGTTCTGCTCCGCCTTGTCTTCTTCTTCCTTGGGACGATTGCGCGTCATCAGCCGCGCGGCGACGACGCCGCCTTCATAGAGGATCCACATCGGACCGGCCATGGCCAGCTGCGAGATGGCATCGGTGGTGGGCGTGATGATGGCCGATATGATGAAGATGCCGATGATGACGTAGCCGCGGCTGGCGGTGAGCTTCTCGATCTTAACCATGTTGGTGAGCACCAGCAGGATGACCACGATGGGCACCTCGAAGGCGATGCCGAACGACAGGAACATCGTCATCGCGAAGCTCACGAATTCCTTGATGTCCGGCATCATGTGCACGCTCTGCGGCGTGATCTTCACCAGGAACTGGAACACGCCGGGGAACACCAGGAAATACGCGAAGGCCATGCCGCTGTAGAACAGCACGATGGACGACAACACCAGCGGCGCCGCGAAACGCTTCTCGTGCTTGTAGAGGCCGGGCGCCACGAAGCCCCAGATCTCGTACAGCAGGTAGGGCATCACGATGACCAGCGCCACATAGATCGACAGCGTGAATGGCGTGGTGAACACGCCCATCACCGAGGTGGACACCATCTGGTTGCCCGGCGGCAGAACGGCGATGAGCGGCTTGGCCAGCCAGGTGAGCACATCGTTGCCGTAGATCAAGCAGGGCACGACAGCCACCACCAGCACGATGACCATGCGCATCAGCCGGTCGCGCAGCTCGAGCAGGTGCGAGATCAGCGTCCCTTCCTTGAGGTTGTCCTTTTTCTTTTCTTCTTCGCTCATGGACAAGGGTTACGCGGCGCTGCTGTTCTTGGGCTCATCCGCGTCGATGGGCGCCGCGTGATCCGGGTGCAGAGGTGCATCCAATGCCACCGGCGGCGGAGCGTCGTGGAAGCCTTCGGCCTCGGGCGGGTAGTAGGGCATGGGCGCGTCGCCGGCGGCATGCGCGTGGGAGTAGTTGTCATCGCCGGGCTGCGGCGTGCCTGCAGGTGTGGGTTCGGCCGCGGGCGGTTCCGCATAGGGATACGAACCATACGGATACGTACCGGCCTCGCTGCCCGGCTCGTTGCCGGCAATGGGCGCGCCGGTCAGTTCGGGGATGGGCGCCGGCGTGGAGGATGCAGTGCTGGAGTGCTTCGAGCTGCCTCCCAGGTCATCAAGGTCGACTTCGCTTTCGAGCTGTTCGCGGAACTGCCGCGCCATCGCGCGTGCCTTGCCCACCCAGCGGCCGACCTGGCGCACGAGCTGGGGCATGCGCTTGGGGCCGAGCACCACCAGCGCCGCGATGACGGTCATCAATATCTCGGGGAAGCCGAGATCGAACATCGCGGTGGGGCTCTGCGCTAAACGGCGAGCGGGCGCCGGGCCGTCAGGCCTGATCGGACGACTGCTTGTTCGTCGTCTTGGTCTCGGGGAATTCGGCGTCGTCGTCCTGCTGCTTCAGCTGCTTGGCAACCTGCTCGCCTTCCTTCTCGCCGTCTTTCATGGCCTTCTTGAAGCCGCTGACGGCGCCGCCCAGGTCGGAGCCGATGGTGCGCAGCTTCTTCGTGCCGAAAATGACCAGCACCACCAGCAGGATGATGATCAGTTCGCGCATGCCTATGCCCATTTCAGTGCTCCATAACCACGTACAACGTGAACTTCCACATCATAAGACAACCCCACCCCCCAAAGGGTTCGGATTACAGGAATTTCGGCAAGTTACGTTACATGCAGCATGAAGGTGACGGGACCGTCGTTGATCAGGTGAACCTGCATGTCTGCCCCGAAAACGCCCGCCGCAACCGGTTGCATGGCCCGCGCCGCAGCGAGCAGCGCCTCGAACAGCTCCCGGGCCTTTGTGGGCGTGGCGCCGGCGCTGAAGCTGGGCCTGGCGCCCTTGCGGGTGTCGGCCACCAGGGTGAATTGCGGCACCAACAGCAAATCTCCGCTGATCTGGCGCAGATCGAGGTTCATCTTGCCGGCTTCGTCTGGAAAAATGCGATAGGTCACCACGCGCTCCAGCAGCCTGGCGGCAGTGTCGGGCCCGTCGGCGGCCTCGATACCCACCAATGCCAGGATGCCACGATCGATGGCCCCCACGGTGTGGCCCGCCACCTCCACATGTGCCCGCCTCACGCGCTGAATCAGGGCAATCATCAATTCCTCTTTGTCTACACGCAGTTAGCGCCGGCGGCGGCGGCGATGCGGTGGCATTCTCGCCGGTCGAACCTTAATATCGCGGCTCATTTTCGTCGCGTTCATTGTTGAGGAACTGGATGTCTCGCTCTCTGCTGAAGGCTTTGGTGTCGTCGCTGGCTGTCGCGATGGCGGGTCTGATCATTGCGGCGCCTGCCTCGGCAGCTGGCGACCCGGTACGCGGCAAGGCGCTGGGTTACACCTGCCTGGGCTGCCACGGCATCGATACCTACAAGAATGTGTATCCGACCTATTCGGTGCCGAAGCTGCGCGGCCAGCACGCCGAGTACCTCGTCGCGGCGCTGAAGGAATACCGCGACAGCGAGCGTGGCCACGCCACCATGCACGCGCATGCCTCCACGCTGTCCGATCAGGACATGCAGGATGTGGCGGCCTATCTGTCGGGCACCGAAGTGAAGACCGCGGGCGGTGCGCCGGCGGGCAAGGTGCCTGCGGCGGTGGCCACCTGCCAGGCCTGCCATGGGCGTGACGGCGTGGGCATCATGGGCATGTATCCGAGCCTGTCGGGCCAGCATGCGGATTATCTCGAGCATTCGCTCAACGATTACCGCAAGGGCGCGCGCAAGAACGCCATCATGGCGCCCTTCGCCACGCAGCTGAAGCCAGAAGAAGTGCAGGAAGTGGCCGAGTATTTCTCGCGGCAGAAGCCTGCGCTGCAGACCGTGCCGAGAAATGAAAAGGCGCTCACGGCGGCGAAGTAGCCGCCGCGCTCAATTCATTTGCTGTTGAGCCGGCGCAGAAACTGCGCCACCGTCGCCAGGTAGGCGTCGCGGTTGGTCTTGCCGCGAAATCCGTGACCTTCATCTTTCGCGGCCAGGTACCACACCTCGCCGCCGGCGCCGCGCACGCGCGCCATCAGTTGTTCTGACTCGCTGGCGGGCACGCGCGGATCGTTGAGGCCCTGCACGATCAGCAGCGGCCGCTTGATGGCCGCGGCATTGGTGAGCGGGGAAATGCCCTGCAAAAAGCCGCGCGTTTCGGAGTCGCGTTCATCGCCATATTCGGCGCGCCGCAGATCGCGCCGCCAGGCCGAGGTGTGCTGCAGAAAGCTGACGAAACTGCTGATGCCCATGGCGTCGATGCCGCCGGCGAGACGGTCGCCATAGTTCACCAGTGACGCCAGCGCCAGGTAGCCGCCATAAGCGCTGCCCATCACCGCCACGTGGCCGCGATCCAGATCCGATTGCAGGCCGATCCACACCAGCAACGAGCCGATGTCGCGCATGGCATCTTCGCGCAGCCTGCCGTCGTCCAACTTCAGGAAGCTGCGGCCATAGCCCGATGAGCCGCGCACATTGGGCGCGATCACCACATAGCCCAGTTCGTTCACCAGATACTGCGTGAAGGCATCCCACCTCGGCCGGTGCTGCGATTCCGGGCCGCCGTGAATATCGATGAGCACGGGATGCGGTCCGCCGGCGGCGGGCTTGTACACGAACGCGGAAAGCAGGCGCGGCCCGGTGGCGCCACGATCCCAGGTGGGGAACTGCACCAGCCGCGCGCCGACGAAGCGATGCGCATCGATGGGGCCGGCCTCACCCTGGGTCCAGCGCGCGAGCGTGACCGTTGGCAATGCCGCGGCCGTCGTGGAGATCGCGGCGGCCTGTGAGCCGGGCGCGCCCAGCGTGTAGACGTAGACGTCGCGCGGCGATTGCGCGGTCTCGAGCGACACCGCCAGCTGCCGGCCACCGCGATCGAAGCGGATTCTGTTGATCACGGCGCCCGGCGGCAGCGGCGGCAGCAACACATTGGTCTTCTGCGCGGTGGCATACAGTATCAGGCGGTCGATGCCGGCCTCGTTCTGCGTGTAGGCCACGTACTGGCCGTCGGGGCTGAGCACGAAGCGTTCCGCATCCCAGTGCGCATCGGGTGTCAGCGAGACTTCGACATTGGTGTACAGGTCGCGATAGCGCAGCTCGCTGAACTCACCGCCGCGGTCCGAGACAAACCAGATGCCGCGCCCATCGGGCGAGAAGCGTGCCTGCGTCACCGCGACCATCGCCGGAACGGCGGTGGCCTGCGCATTGCGATCGCGGTCGCGTCGCGAGCGGCTGCGTACCGGCGCTGCCTCGCGCGCCGCCGGCACCGGTTCGATGCGGGTCTGCATGCCGGTGGTCAGGTCGGCGACCACCAGTTCGCTGTCGGTGTTCGAGCGATAGCGGATGAAGGCGATGCGCTGGTCATCCGCCGACCAGTCCTGCATGGCCAGCGTTTCGCTGCCGCCGCCGATGGCCAGGCGCGGCGCGGCTTCGCTGTCGATGTCGCTGACGAAGATATCGTAGCTGGCGCCGTCGCGCGCATTGCCGACGAAGGCGATGCGGTGGCCATCGTGCGCGAACCGCGGCGCGCCATAGCGCGACTTGCCATTGGTGAGCAGGCGCTCTTCGCCGGTGGCGAGATTGCGCCGCCAGATCTGCATGTTCTCGTCGCCACCATGGTCGCGACCGAACAGCAGCACATTGGCATCGGTGGGATGCGCCCAGGCGTCGATGACCGGCTCTGCATTCCAGCTGAGCTGCTCGCGCATGCCCAGCGGCGCGCGCACGCGATGCAGTTGCGCGGTGTTGGCAAAGCGCGTGGAGATCAACAGGCTGCCGTCGGCCAGCCAGTCCAGCAGGCTGGCGCTGCGTGATTGCAGCCAGCGTCCGAGCTGGGCGGCATCTTCGGCGCTGGCCTTCGGGATGCCGTCGTAGATCAGCGTGCCTTGCTCGATGCGCGATGCGGGCGTCTGCGCCCGCGCAACCTGCCAGCCATTCAAGGCCGCGCAGATCGTCAGCAGCCATGCTCGATGCCTCATGGGCAGCAGTGTAGCGCAGCGGTAAGATGCGCCCGTGCAGTCCTTCCGCGCCTTCCGCATTCACGAACAGCGCGCCGGCGTCGAGACGCTGGCGCTGGAACAGCTCGCCGCGGGCGAGGTGGTGATCCGTGTGCAGTGGTCGGGTATCAATTACAAGGATGCGCTGGCCGTCACCGGCAAGGGCCGCATCCTGCGGCGCTTTCCGCTGGTGGGCGGCGTGGACCTGGCCGGTGTGGTCGCGGCATCGAGTGCGCCGGACTATGCGGCGGGGGATGCAGTGCTGGTGACCGGTTGCGGACTGTCGGAAACCCGCGACGGTGGCTATGCCGAATACGCGCGCGTGCCCGCCGACGCGGTGGTGCGGTTGCCGGCGGGGTTCACGGCGCGCGATGTCATGACCATCGGCACGGCCGGCTTTGCAGCGGCGCTGGCGATCACGCAGCTGGAACACAATGGACTGGCACCTGGCCAGGGGCCGGTGGCGGTGACTGGCGCCAGTGGTGGCGTGGGTTGCCTGGCCATCGACATGCTCGCGCAGCGCGGCTATGAGGTGGTGGCCTTCACGCGCAAGAGCCAGACCGCGCCATTTCTCGCATCGCTGGGCGCCAGCGAAGTGCTGCCGCCCGAAGTGGCCAGCACCCGGCCGCTGGACGTCGAACGCTGGGCCGGTGCCATCGACAATGTCGGCGGCGCGGTGCTCGGTCAGCTGCTGCGCAGCGTGCGTGCCCAGGGCGGCGTGGCCGCCGTGGGACTGGCGGGCGGCGCGGACCTCACCGTGAGCCTGATGCCGTTTCTGCTGCGTGGCGCGAACCTGCTCGGCGTGAACTCCGCGGCCACCCGTCGCGACAAGCGCCTGGGCGTCTGGCAGCGCATCGCCGGCGATCTGAGGCCCCGGCATCTGGATCGCATCGCGACCGGTACGGTGACGCTCGAAGAACTGCCGCAGGCCAGCGCTGCCGTGCTGGCTGGTAGCCACACTGGCCGCACATTGGTAAGAATCGACCGATGAACGCTGAAGCCGCCGCTCCGGAAGCATCGCTGCACGACGCCGCGCGCCAGCGGCTGCTGGTGGTGCTGGCCACCTTGCTCGAGGCGCTGTACGACGACAAGGCCGTGCAGGTGCTGGCAACGCTCAAACCCACCGACATGCGTTCGGGCGGCGCCCGCATCCCCGGCACCTCGTATGAATTGCCGCCACGCACCGCCACCAGCGCCATGCAACAACTGGTGGAAATGCGCGGCTGTCTTGCCGCAGGTCCGCTGCTGGCCGCGCTGGCCGATGCCGACGTGGCCGCGCGTCAGGCCGTGCTGGTCGGCGCTCTGCCACCGCAGATGGTCAACTTGTATCCGCTGTGCACGCCCGAGCTGGCCCTGCCCGGCAGCGAATCGATGCGCGCGGCGCTGCTGCGGCTGTTCAAGATCTGCGAGCAGTTCTTCACCCTGACGCATATGCGGCGCATCGACGAGCTGCTGTACAACTGGGGTCAGGTGCCGCACGAGATCGACGACATGCCGGTGCAGAAATTCATCGCCCAGTTCGTGCGCAACGCGCCGCCGTGAGCGCTCCCGCGCCGGGCGCGGACGCCACGCGGCTGCGCGCGGGCGCCGCCAGTCTGGGCGTGCCCCTGGATGCGCGGCAGCTCGAGCAGTTGGGCATGCTGGCCGCCGAGCTGCTGCGCTGGAACAAGGCCTACAATCTCACCGCCATCACCGATCCCGGCGAAGTGCTGACGCACCATCTGCTGGATTCGCTCAGCGTGCAGATGGATCTGGCCGGTGAACACATTGCCGACGTGGGCACCGGCGCGGGCTTTCCGGGCCTGCCACTGGCCATCGTCAATCCCCAGCGGCGCTTCACGCTGATCGACGCCGTGGACAAGAAGCTGCGCTTCATCGATCACGCCGTGCGCACACTGGGACTGGGCAATGTGGTGGCACTGCATGCGCGCGTGGAGCAGTGGCAGCCGGATCGCGCCTTCGACACCGTGATCGCGCGCGCCTTCGCGCCCCTGCCGCGGATGCTGCAGCTGGTGGCGCCGCTGTGCGATGCGCACAGCATCGTGCTGGCCATGGTAGGTCGCTGGCCGCCGCGCGACGCGCAGGCCGGGTCCGCGCCGCCCGCGGACTGGCGCATGCTCGCCGCTCGGGTCATCGAGGTGCCCGGTCTTGGCGCCGAGCGCCATGTGCTGAGGTTGCAGCACGCTTAGGTGACACCCGCGGGCCGCTTCCCTAGACTGCCGGCAAGAATCCCGGCCTCGCCAATCCATGCAACGCGTCATCGCCATCGCCAATCAGAAGGGCGGAGTGGGCAAGACCACCACTGCCGTCAATCTTGCTGCCTCGCTGGCGGCGACGCAGCGCCGCGTGTTGCTGATCGATCTGGATCCGCAGGGCAATGCCACCATGGGCTGCGGCATCGAGAAATCCGCGGTGGAGTACGGCAGCTGCGAGATGCTGCTGGGCGAGTGCACGGCCGAACAAGCCATCGCCCCGGTGCAAGGCGCGCATTTCAGCATCATCCCCACCAATCAGGATCTCACCTCCGCCGAAGTGCGGTTGCTCACGGGCAGCGAAGGTCGCGAACAGCGCCTGCGCGAGGCGCTGGAACCCGTGCGCGCGCGCTTCGATCTCATCATCATCGATTGCCCGCCGGCGCTGAACATGCTGACGCTGAACGCGCTGGTTGCCGCCGACAGCGTGATCGTGCCCATGCAGTGCGAGTACTACGCGCTCGAAGGACTGTCGGCGCTCACCGCCACCATCGAGCAGGTGCGCGAGGCAATCAACCCCGCCCTGCACATCGAAGGCATCCTGCGCACCATGTACGACCCACGGAACAACCTCTCCACCGAAGTTTCGGCGCAGCTGCTGCAGCACTTCGGTGACATCGTGTTCCGCACCGTGATTCCACGCAATGTGCGGCTGGCCGAAGCGCCGTCGTTCGGCAAGCCCGCGCTGCTGCACGACAAGGATTCGCGCGGCGCGCTGGCCTATCTGGCGCTGGCCGGCGAGATGATCCGGCGTGAGGAAGAAAGCACCGAAACCGCCGCGGCCGCATCCACGGTCGACGCGCAGAGTGCGCCGTGAGCGACAAGAAGCCCGCGCTGGGACGTGGCCT
>Ga0164241_10001132_pt1 | contig 35750 bp, 34 predicted proteins | sample OricomyardsoilBY_FD_108780 | JGI IMG/M metagenome (GOLD analysis project Ga0164241, IMG submission 108780) | Backyard soil microbial communities from Emeryville, California, USA - Original compost - Back yard soil (BY) | ecosystem: Environmental > Terrestrial > Soil > Unclassified | place: USA... | reverse complement strand
GCTTCTTCGGAGAGCTTCTTGCTCTTGAGCTTCTCCTCGATCTCCGCGATCTCGTTCTTGAAATCATCGCGCTCGCCACCACCCAGCTCCTTCTGGATGGCCTGCATTTGCCCGTTTAGGTAGTACTCCTTCTGCGTCTTCTCCATCTGCTTCTTGACGCGGGAGCGGATCTTCTTCTCCACTTGGAGAATCTCGATCTCGGCTTGCATCAGCTCGTACAGGCGCTCGAGACGCTTCTTGGCGTCTTCCATCTCGAGCAAAGCCTGACGGTCACTCAGCTTGATGGTGGGCAGATTGGCGGCGATGGTGTCACTGAGCTTGCCGGCATCATCGATGCTCTGGACGCTCATCAACACTTCGGGTTGAACCTTCTTGTTCAGCTTGACGTAGACCTCGAAGGTGCTCTGCACGCTGCGGATCAACGCCTCGACCTCGACGTCGGCGGGGATGGCTTCTTGAATCTCTTCCAGCTCCACCTGGAAGAAATCGGCCGACTCCAAGTAGCGGCGGACGCGCGCGCGTTGCCGCCCCTCGACCAGCACCTTCACGGTGCCGTCGGCCAAGCGCAGCAGCTGCACGATGGTGCCCAGCGTGCCCACGCTGTAGATGTCGTCGGGCGTCGGATCGTTCGTTTTGGCGCTGCGCTGGGCGGCTAGGAAGATCTCTTTGTTCTGCGCCATCGCCTCGTCGAGCGCGGCGATGCTGCGCTCACGACCGACGAACAGCTGCGACACCATGTGCGGGAACACGATGATGTCGCGCAGAGGCAACGCGGGAACGACTCGGCGGCCTGCTTGACCGTTGGTACCGTCGGATTTGAAAAACATGAATCAGCTCACGTCGAGGCCCGGCGCCCCGACAGTCAGCCGGCTGTCGCGATCGGCGGGGCGTATCCCCGCTTCAGCCAACGCCAGCTTCTTTGTGGTAGACGATCAAGGGCGGATCGCCCTTGTTGATGGCGTCTTCGTTGACGACCACCTCTTTGATGCCCTGCTTGGAGGGCACTTCGTACATCACGTCCAGCATGGCTTCTTCCATGATGGCCCGCAGGCCGCGCGCGCCGCTCTCGCGGGTCAACGCTTCCTTGGCGATGGCTTGCAGCGCACCCTTGGTGAACTTCAGCTTCACCCCGTCCATCTCGAAGAGCTTCTGGAACTGCTTCACCAAGCTGTTCTTCGGCTTGGTCAGGATGTCGATGAGCGCGTCTTCGCTCAGCTCGTGCAAGGTGGCGATCACGGGCAGGCGGCCGATGAACTCGGGGATGAGCCCGAACTTCAGCAGATCTTCCGGCTGCACCTCGCTGAGCAGATCGCCCAGCTTGAAGTCGTTCTTGCTCTTCACGTCGGCGCCGAAGCCCATGCGCGACTGGCCCATGCGGCGCTGGATGATCTGATCCAGCCCCACGAAGGCGCCGCCGCAAATGAACAAGATGTGGCTGGTGTCGACCTGCAAGAAGTCTTGCTGCGGGTGCTTGCGGCCGCCCTTGGGCGGAACGTTGGCGACCGTACCCTCGATGATCTTGAGCAGCGCTTGCTGCACGCCCTCACCCGATACGTCACGGGTGATGGAGGGGTTGTCGCTCTTGCGGCTAATCTTGTCGATTTCGTCGATGTAGACGATGCCGCGCTGAGCGCGCTCCACGTCGTGGTCGGCGTTCTGCAAGAGCTGAACGATGATGTTCTCGACGTCTTCGCCCACGTAGCCCGCTTCGGTGAGCGTGGTCGCGTCGGCGATGGCGAACGGCACCTTGAGGATCTTGGCGAGCGTCTGCGCGAGCAGCGTCTTGCCGCTTCCGGTCGGACCGAGCAGCAAGATGTTGCTCTTGCCGAGCTCCACGTCTTCGGTCTGCACCTTGGTGTCGATGCGCTTGTAGTGGTTGTAAACCGCGACCGAGAGCACCTTCTTGGCGCGATCTTGACCCACCACGTAGTCGTCGAGGATGACCTTGATCTCCGACGGCTTCGGCATCGGGTCGGAGCCGCCCGCGGGCTCGTCCTTCTCGACTTCCTCGGCGATGATGTCGTTGCAGAGCGCGATGCACTCGTCGCAGATGTAGACGGTGGGCCCCGCGATGAGCTTTTTTACTTCCTTCTGCGACTTTCCGCAGAAGGAGCAGCACAGGTTCCCGTTGGATTCGTCTCGCCTTCTCTCCACGTTTCGCTCTCTCGCCCTAACGGATGTTGGGATTATCGTTTCGGAATTCGTGAAATTGTAGGGCTCATTGCCGCCCGTCGCAAGGACATGCGAAGAGCCGCCGTGACTCTGCCTGCTGCTGTCATCGAGCCAAGCGGCACGAACCGCGCACAAGCTAAGTGGTCAGCGGACACGCCGCTCCACTTCTGCCGGAGCGGGCCCAGACGCAGCTACGAAGACCCGAGCGATTACGGGATGATACCCCTCAACCCTTCGCGCGTTACCGGCGATGGTCAGGACTTCTCGACCTTCTTCTTGTGCTCGAAGATTTCGTCGATGATGCCGTATTCTTTGGCTTGCTGCGCGCCCATGTAGAAATCGCGCTCGATGTCGCGCGCCAGCTCTTCGCGGTTCTTGCCCGTGCTGCGGGCCAAAATGTCCGTGAGCACGTCCTTCATGTGGCGAATTTCACGGGCCTGGATCTCGATGTCGGTCGCCTGACCGCGCGCGCCGCCCAGCGGCTGGTGGATCATGATGCGCGAGTGGGGGAGCACGAAGCGCCGGCCCTTCATGCCCGCGCCGAGCAGCACCGCGCCCATGCTGGCGGCTTGACCAACGCAGATGGTGCTCACGTTGCAGCGCACGTACTGCATGGTGTCGTAGATGGCCAAACCGGCCGTCACCACGCCGCCCGGAGAGTTGATGTAGAGCTGGATGTCCTTGTCCGGATCTTCGCTCTCCAAGAACAGAAACTGGGCAATGATGATGTTGGCGACGTCGTCGTCGACCTGGCTGCCCAGGAACACGATGCGATCTTTCAGCAGCCGGGAAAAGATGTCCCAAGTCCGCTCGCCGCGATGCGTCGTCTCGACGACGTGCGGGTAGATGATGTTGGCTTCGGGGCGATCGTTGATCCGCTCCAGAATGGCCATGGCCTGCGCACGAGTTTCAGGGGGGTTGGTTCTCATGTTCTCGCTCCGCTCAAGTCCGCATGCTCGTGACGACTCGCTCGCCCAGTGGCACAGCCGTGCGCCCGTTCCCGCCGGGCTCGTTCACTGGGGCTTCGATACCGATCGTGATGTGCTGGTGCCAAGACTGTCCAGCGTATTCGATCTCTTGGGGCCCCTGCCCCAAAAGAAAAGCCGACCCGATGGGTAGGTCGGCTTGGTGTCATCAGCCTTCTTCGATCTTGGCCTTGGCTTCGATAATGTCCAGGACCTTGTTTTCGAGGATCATCCCGATCAGCATCTCTCGCTTCTGCTGATCCTTGTACTGGACGCGGAGCTTGGCAAGGTTCTGCCCCGTCTGCTCGGCCAGCTCTTTGAGACCGTTTTCGATCTCTTCGCTGCCGATTTGAATGCCTTCTTTTTTGGCGATTTCGGCCATGAGCAGGCCGGCCCGCACCTTGATTTCGCTGTCTTGGACCAGCTTGCCGCGGAGCTCTTCGCCCAGGCCCGTCACCTTTTGGCCTTGGCTGCGCGCCCGCGTGAGGATTTCTTGCTCCGTGAGCCGCATTTGGCGCTCGACGAGCGAGGGCGGCACCGGCACCGGGTTGGCCTTCACCAGCTCCAAGACCAGCTGCTCGGCGAGCTGATTGTCGCTCTGCTCTTTGGCCTGGCCCTCGAGCTTCTTCTTGATGTCCTCTTTGAGGGCAGCCAGCGTCTCGAACTCGCCCACGTCCTTGGCAAACTCGTCGTCGGCCGTCGGCAGGACGCGCTCTTTGATGTCCTTGACGGTGATGGCAAACTTCGCCGTCTTGCCTTTGAGCTTGGGGTGCGGGTGCTGCGCCGGCATGGGCACCTCGGCCGAAGCCGTGTCGCCCGTGCTCTTGCCCAGCACCGCTTCTTCGATCTGGGCGAGCAGCGTGCCCGCGCCGAGCTCGACCTGGAAGTCACTCGCGCCCGCGTCCTCGATCGTCTCGCCGTCGACCGACACGACGAAGTCGATGCTCACCGTGTCACCGTTGGCGCCGGGGCGGGCCGTCTTGGGCGGCTCGAGCGTGGAGTGCGCCTTGCGCACCGCGTCCAGCTCCTTCTCGATCGCCTCGTCGCCGATCTCGACCTTGGCGCGCTTGGCGGGCAGGCCCTCGTAGCTGACGGAGGCGATTTCGGGCAGCACCTCGACCCGAGCCTTGTACGAGAACGGCTTGTTCTCTTCGACGCCTTGCGCTTCGACCGCCGGCGACGTGACAGGCTGCAGCTTCTGATCGGTGACGGCTTGCGGAAACGTTTCGTCGACCAGCTTCTGCGCGACGTCGGCGGCGATGCGCGCGCCGTACAGATGCGTCAGCACCTTGCGCGGCGCCTTCCCCGGACGAAACCCGCGCACTTTGGCGCTGCGGGCAACTTGGCTGTAAGCCTTTTCGAGCTCCGTCGTGACTTGAGCGACGCCAACTTGGACGTCGAACTCCACCAAAACCGGGCTCAGCCTTGAAACGTTGACTTGCATCTCGACCATGACAGCGGCGGCAGACCTTACATGCCGTGTCGGTAACGTCAACGTTCGTGACGGCTAATTTCCCGTAAACGTGCCGGCGCCCGTGCCCGGCTGTTCTCGCCTCCCACGCCGAATTGGTTTCTTGGAGGCCCGGGTTCCTGGCGCGGCCAAGGCCGCGCGCGCCGCGCCCAGCTGGGCGCGCAGGCAAGGCCTACCCCAACCAAGGACCGTCGTCGGCGAACCTGTTCGTCCGCGAATACGTTCGGACCGTCGGGCGCGGGCACGTTTTCGGACAAAAGAAGACCCCGGACGGAGGCAGCCGGCCGGGGTCAAGGTGTCCCGGGAGAGGGACGCAAAGTTTAGGGTGACGTTCAGTCGTCTTGTTCGGCAGCCCAGAGCTTGGCCTCGAACGGGTCGAGGTCGAAGTCGAGCTCCTGCGCGCCGCTGGACTCAATCTCGTCCGACGAGGACCAGCCGATGCGCATGTCGGGACGCAGGGTGTCGCGCTCGAAATCAGCGAAAGTGGAGTAATTCTTAGGCGAAGCCATGGTGGTGCAGAGTCTCCTTGGGTCGGGGGGCTCAGAAGCGGGGTCGGAGGCGAGAAGAGAGGTCGATGACGGCGGCGGGCGTGGGCGTTCGGGGAGCGTCGAAGAACCGCTGCTCCAGGATTCGCTCCTGAGCGCGGCTGACGGTGTCGGGCGGCTCGACCAGGAGGGCCCGGGTCAGGCGGCTGCGAAGGTTCAAAAGCTGGCTAGTCGTCCGTCGTTCCAAGAAGGCCTACCTGCACCTACATCCACTCACAGAGTATGACAGTCCCCTACTCCCTCCAAGATTTCCGCTGAGGGTGCGTGCAGTTCGATAACTGAAGCGGGCAAAGGCGGCCCTCGTTGCTCGCGCTCCGGAAGCGCATGTAGGGTCCGCCCAACGCATGAGCAGGCCTTTGACCATCGCCATCGCCAACCAGAAGGGCGGCGTCGGCAAGACGACGACGGCGGTCAACCTCGCGTCGAGCCTCGCTGCCGCCGAGCGTCGCGTGCTGCTCGTCGACATGGATCCGCAGGGCAACGCGTCCAGCGGCGTGGGCATCCGGCCCGGCACGACGCCGCTCACCATCTACGACGCGCTCATCGGCAACGCCAAGCTGAGCGAGGTCGTGCAGAAGACTCCCCAAGAGACGCTATTTCTAGCGCCCGCGACGCAAGATCTCACCGCCGTCGAATACGAGCTGTTCGACGAAGACCGGGGCACGCACCTGCGCACGATTTTGCAACAGGTGGCCGCGGACTACGAGTTCGTGATCATCGACTCGCCGCCTTCTCTGGGCGTGCTCACGCTGAACGTGCTGGTCGCGGCCGAGCGCGTGATCGTCCCGCTGCAGCCGGAGTACTATGCGCTCGAGGGCATCACGTATTTGATGGCCACCATCGATCGCATCAAAAATTCGCTGAATCCGGGCTTAACCGTGGAGGGCATCGTGCTCACGATGTGGGATCCGCGCAACCGCCTCGCCCATCAAGTCGCCGACGAAGTGCGCAAACACTTCCGCGTGTTCGACTCGATCATTCCCCGCAACGTGCGCTTGAGCGAGGCGCCTTCGCACGGCCTGCCCGCGCTGCTGTACGACGTGGGCAGCAAGGGCGCGCAGGGTTACCTCAGCCTTGCTCACGAGCTGCTGGGAGCGCCCGCTTGAACGAGCCGCGCAAACCTCCGCCGCGCGGCTTGGGCCGTGGCCTGGACGCGTTGATGCCCGCGCGCATGCCGTCGCCCCCCGAGCGCGCCGGCGCGCCCAGCGGTCCGAGCGCGCCGAGCTACGGCGAAGGCAACGTCTTCTCGTGCCCGATCGACAAAATCGTGCCGCAGCGCGGGCAGCCGCGGCAGCACTTCGACACTACCAAGCTCGACGAGCTGGCGTCGTCGCTGCGCGAGCACGGCCTGCTCGAGCCGCTGGTGGTGCGGCGCCGCCCCGGCCAAGACGATTTCGAGCTGATCGCGGGTGAGCGCCGCTGGCGCGCCGCGCAGCGAGCGGATCTCAAGCAGGTGCTGGTCGTGGTGCGCGACGTCTCGGCCAAGAACGCCTTCGAGCTGGCGTTGATCGAGAACATCCAGCGCGAAGATCTGGACGCCATCGAGTTCGCCGAAGCGATGGACCGCCTGGTCAAAGAGCACGGCTACACGCAAGACACGCTGGCCCAACGAGTCGGCAAGGACCGCTCGACCATCGCCAACGCGCTACGGCTGCTACGCCTGCCCGCCACCGTGCGTGAGCGCGTGGTGATGGGTGAGCTGAGCGAGGGTCACGCGCGCGCGCTGCTGGGTGCCCCCGACGACAAGCAGCTGTCCGACCTCGCGGAAAAAGTCGTGCGTGGGCGCCTTTCGGTGCGTCAGACGGAGGCGCTGGTGCGCTCGGCCAAAGACGGCAAAACGGCCTTGGGCGGTCGCGGCGCGGCCGCAGGCAAAGACAAGCCGGCCAACGTTCGCGATTTGGAAGCTCGCCTGACCAAGCGCCTCGGCACGAAGGTCGAAGTCCGCGAAAAAGAAGGCAAGGGCGAGATCCACATCAAATACGCCAGTTGGGACGAGCTGGACCGCTTGCTCGACGTGCTCTTGTAGCCGCCAGCGCAACGAACCTCGCCCCTCGGGTTTGTTTTTTGAGACGACTGCTCCCCCTTCGAGCCACTAACATGTTGGTGTCTTCGGAACGGGAGCAATGGTGATGGGTAGAAGTCTTGGGCGTCTGGGCGCGGTAGTAAGTCTGGCGATTTGGCTCGCGGCCTGTAGCGGCAGCAGCTCGAAGAAGGACGATAAAACACCGCCGGACCGGGTTTGTGAGCCAGGCAGCAAGTCGTGCGACGGTCAGAACGTCAAGGTGTGCAACGACAACGGGACCGAACGCACCATCGAGAAGACGTGCGGGCCTTCACAGACGTGCGCTGACGGCGACTGCGCCGAGACTTCGTGCGTGCCCAACACCAAGTTTTGCCAAGCCGGTGACGTTTGGAAGTGTGACAGCACCGGCAGCGGCCGCGTTATTTCGCAAAAGTGCACGCGCAGCCAGTTCTGCCGCGAAGAAGACGACACCGCTCGCTGCAGCGATCAGGCCTGCACCCCGACCGAGCTCTTGTGTGACGGCGACGTCGCCACTTCATGCCTGGAAGACGGGTCCGGGCCCTCGCCCCAAGGTATCGACTGCGCCGAGAATGGCCAGATTTGCGTCGACGGCCAATGCGAAGACACCACCTGCACGCCGGGGGCCAAAGTCTGCAAAAACGACGACGTTTACCTGTGCGCCAAGAACGGCAGCGACCTTTCGCTGCTGGCCGAATGCCAAACCGGCACCGTGTGCGACGGAGAGAAGCTGGCCTGCGTCCCCAAGGTCTGCGAAATTGCAGCATCGGGCTGCGACGGCACCCGCACCGTCAAGTGCAACGCCTACGGCAGCGCTTGGGATCCAACGGGCACCGACTGTGCTGCCGAGAACAAAGTGTGCGTGAGCGGTGCCTGCAAGAAGCAAACGTGCACGCCCAACAGCACGTTCTGCCAAACCGGCGACGTCTACCAGTGCGATCAAAACGGGGTGGGCAGCAGCCTCTGGCAGGCTTGTAGGACTCCCTACTATCACTGCGCGCCCTACCCCTCGGCCAACTACGCCAGCTGCGAGTACAACCAGTGCCAGCCGGATCAAGTCCTGTGCGACGGCAACGTGGTACGCAAATGCAACTCCGACGGTTCTTGGCCCAGCGAAGGCACCAATTGTGGCGCGGACGAGTTTTGCGAAAGCGGACAGTGCAAGACGCGCGTGTGCGAGCCAGGGACCATTTACTGCAAAGACGGCGACGTTTACGGCTGCGACTGGCAGGGCGCGAGCTCGAGCCTGTACCAACAGTGCCCGGCCGACACGATGTGCAAGGTGGCGGTGGACAGCTATTCGTGCATCCCCCTGCCCTGCTCGCCGGGCGACACCGTTTGCCTGGGCAACCAGATCGGCGTTTGTGATGCAGAAGGCCAAAAGCTCGCCAGCGTGACCGACGACTGCGCCAAGGCGGGCACCATTTGCGGCACCGATAACAAGTGCGCCAAGAGCGTCGTCGACATCTTGGGGGACGACGAAGGCGAAGGTGACGACATCAGCGAATCGTCGAGCTACTTCATCGGCGACGTGGTCGAGGTGAGGTCCGCGCGCCAGCTGACCGCGATGGAGCTCAACTTGTCGCTGCCGCCCACGCGCTCGCTGCGCTGGGTGATCTTCGAGCAATCGAACGATTTTACCTTCGTCTCCAAGAAAGATTGGGTGGTGTCGGGCCAATCGGGCAGCGGCTACTTCAGCTCCGGCGCCATCAGCTACCCGCTCAAGGCCGGAAAGACCTACCTGTTCGGCGCCGTCATCACCGGCGGCAACACCTTCACCGCCTACCTCGACACCGGCCCGTTCGCGGTCAACTCGAGCTTCGGCACCGTGCTCGGGCGGGTCGAGACGCCCTATTCGCCCACGCTGAGCGCCTGGGTGGACGCCGGCTACCTCTACCAGATGAAGCTCACGACCGCGCCCTGAGCGGAGCGCGCTCGGCACCTTGCCCAGCGCTTCGCGCCGACGCTCGGCGCTTGGCGTCTGGCGCTTGGCGTCTGGCGCTTGGCGTCTGGCGCTTGGCGTCTGGCGCCTGCCACCTGGCGCCTGAGCGGCGTAGCGGGTTAGATCGGAGGCATGAACGACGCCTCCGATCTCGACGTCGTCGTCGTTGGGGGTGGAGTCATTGGGCTCGCGTTCGCGCGTAGCTTGGCTGTGGCGGGGCGCGAGGTCACGCTGCTGGAGAGCGAAGCCCGCTTGGGCCAACACACCAGCTCGCGAAGCTCGGAGGTCATCCACGCCGGCATTTACTACGCTCCCGGCTCGCTCAAAGCGCGCCTGTGCGTCGCGGGTAAGCAGCTACTCTACGACTACGCCGCGAAAAACCACGTCGAGCACCGGCCGCTCGGCAAGCTCATCGTTGCCGTTCGCGACGACGAGACCCCAGCGCTCGAGCAGCTGCAAGCGACCGCGGCGCACAACGGCGTGCACGATTTGCAGTGGCTGGAAGCAAGCGACATTGCCGCGCTCGAGCCGTCCGTGAAGGCGGTGCGCGGCCTGTTGTCGCCCTCCACCGGCATCATCGACAGCCACGCGTTGATGAGCGCGCTGCGGCGCGACGCTGCAGCCCACGGCGCCACCGTCGCCACCAGCAGCCCCTTGCTCGGCGGCCGAGCGCTGGATAAGGGCGGCTTCGAGCTCTCCATCGGTGGCGCCGAGCCGAGCCGCGTGCGCTGCCGACTGCTCGTGAACGCCGCCGGCCTTTGGGCGCAAAACATCGCCCGCTCGCTACGGGGCGTGCCGCCCGGCAGCATTCCTCCGCAATATTTCGCCAAGGGGCACTATTTCACGCTCGCTGGGCGCTCGCCCTTTTCGCGCTTGGTGTACCCCGTCCCCGAGCCGGGCGGGCTGGGCGTCCACGTCACGCTCGATTTGGCCGGGCAAGCGCGCTTCGGGCCCGACGTGGCGTGGCTCGAAGGCGTCGACTACCGCTTCGAAGCAGGGCGCGAAGCGCGCTTTTACTCGGCGATTCGCCGCTACTTTCCCGGGCTGCAAAGCGGCGCGCTGCGGCCCGGCCACACCGGGATCCGACCCAAGCTCGCGCCCGCCGGCGCCAGCGCGAGCGACTTCTCGATTCAGGGTCCGCGCGAGCACGGCGTGCCGGGCCTGCTCAACCTGTACGGCATCGAATCGCCAGGACTGACCGCCGCCCTGGCGATCGCCCAATTGGGCACATTAGAAATACTGGGCCGGGAGAGCTAGCTGCGCCAGAACATCGAGGCATGGAGCCGCCTGCAAGCGGTTTCACGAGAAGCTTTGGCGCTCAAAGTGAAACGGGCGCGCGCTCTGGCAGCAGCAGCTGCAGCAGGCGTTCGACCAGCGGCAGCTCGGCCGGGTGCATCATCGACAGCGCTTCTTCGAAGGTGAAGTAGCGCGCGCGATCGACCTCGGGAAATTCGGCTTTTTTACCCGAACGCGGCGGCCACTCGAGCTCGAACGTGTTGCTGCGAAACGCCGTCAAATCCAGATCTCCGGGCAGGGCCCAGGCGTAAATTAGCTTGCCGCCCTTGTTCTTGACCGTACCCAGCTCGAGCGGCGCGCCCGGCGGCGCGGCCAAGCCCAGCTCTTCGTGAAATTCTCGGTAGGCGGCGGCCAGCGGCTCTTCTTCGGGGTTTATCTCACCCTTGGGAATGAACCACGCTCCGGCGTCTTTCTTGATCCAAAACGGCCCGCCCGGATGGACGAGCAAGACGTCCAGGCTCGCTCCCTGCAAGCGGTAAACGAGGATACCAGCGCTACGTTTCGGTCGAGGGCGCAGGGCCATGTGCCTTCGTTCGTGCAGCGCCAACGGCCCGCGGTCAACCCATCGACTCGGAACTGACGCTCGAGCCGGCAGCACCGCAGCAGCAAACAAACCCTGAATCGGAGGCGAGCCGACTTTAGAAGCTCGACCAGGGGTTCGGCTCCGCAAAAGTCAGTTCGCTACCGAGCTCACTTTCCAAGCTCGACAAGGGGTTCGGCTCCGCAAAAGTGAGTTCGCTACCGAGCTCACTTTCCAAGCTCGACAAGGGGTTCGGCTCCGCAAAAGTCAGTTCGCTACCGTAGCGGCCAACCGCGCCCACCGCCCACGAGACGGCCATGCCGAACGCGATCAGCGCCGCCGGTAGGCCTACCAGCAGCCATACCCAAACCGGCACCCCCGCTTCGTGCTCACTTCTTCTTCTTCAGATCCTCAGCGGCATCTTTGGCCTGTTTACCGATGGGGCCCACGGGGTCGAGCTTCTGTGCTCTCTCCAGCGCCTCGAGCGCCTTCTTCTTGTCCTTCTTTTCGAGGTGGCGGCCCAGGTAGTAGTAGGCCGGCGCGAAGTTGGCATCGAGCTTGAGAGCCGCGTCGTAGTCGGCCTGCGCGCCTGCGTCGTCACCGAAGTCGTGGCGGCAGACGCCGCGGCGTGTGTGCAGATCGGCGCTGTCTTTCAGCTTGATGGCCTTGTCGAGCGCAGCCACACAATCGGGGAAAGCCTTGAGGCGGCCGAAGCGCACGCCCAGCGCGGCCAACAGCGTCGGATCATCCACGTTTTGCACGGCCCGCAGCTCGGTGAGCGCGTCGTCGCGCTTGCCCGCGGCCGCCAGGTACTCCGCGTACGTGATGCGCAGCTGAGCGTCGTCGGGGCGGGCTTTCGTCGCCGCGCCGTAGGCCGCCATGGCTTCGTCCTTCTTGCCCAGCGCTTCCAGCGCCAGCGCGCGGTTCACGAGCAGCTCGGGGGACTTTGGATTGGTCTTCAACCCTTGCTCGGCCGTCGCGAGCGCGCCCGCGGCGTCCTTCTGCTCGAACTGCGCGCCGGAAAGGTTGACGGCGGCCTCCACCAGCTTCGGATCGAGCTCTAGCGCTTTCTTGTATTGGCTGATGGCGCCGGGCGTATCGCCCAAGCCGTCCATGGCCACGCCGTAGTAGAAGGCGGCTTGCGGGTCCTGCGGATCTTTGGCGACCGCATCCGCCAGCACCTTCTTGGCGGCGGCGAAGTCCTGCTTCTGAATCGCGTCCATGCCCTCCTTCACCAGCTCGCTGGAGGGAGCGACGACCGCGTCGCTCTTCGGCTTCTTGGGCTCCGGGTCATCCAGCGCGGGCGGATTGTCCGCCGTGGCGGGCGGCGGGCTGCTGCACGCCGCGAGCAAGAGCCAAACAGAAGACAAAGCGGCGAGACCGACGCGAGGCATGTTCATGGCCGTCCTATCAAAGCATGGAGTCTCGAGCCGAAGGGGCTGATTTTGACGGGCAAATCCGCGCGATGTTGGCGAGCGGGGCCGCCTGCCTATTAGCCCTTTTCCAGGTGAGCAATGGTCGAGAGGATGCGGTTTTTGACCTCTTCGATGCGCTCGGGGAGGGTGATCTTGGCTCCCGCGGTGTCGGTCACGTAGAAAACGTCGGCCACCTGCGTGCCCTCGGTGTTGATCTTGGCGAGCGAGATCTGAAGATCCAAGTGAAGTAGCGTGTTGGCCAGCCAGAAGAGCAGCCCCTGCTGGTCTTTGGTGGTGACCTCGATCACCGAGTGGCCAGTGGCGCAGCGGTTGTCGATGTTCACCTCGGTGGGCACCTTGGGCGTCGGACGATCGGACCAGCGCGAACGCGACGCGCCGCCCGTCACCAGCTCACCGGGCGAAAGCTCCATGCCCAGCAGCCGCGAAAAGTCGCGGTCCAATTTGGGCAGAGCGGTGGTCACCCCCTCGGTGCTCTCGCCCGAGCGTACCCAGAACAAATCCAGCGCCCGCATGCGGCCGAACTGATCGGTCCACGAATAGACCTGGGCGCTGATCACCTTGCAGCGGGCCGAGGTGAGCGTGGCCGTGATCATGGCCAACAAACCAGGCCGATCATCGGCAACGAAGCCGATTTCGACGTACGGATTGTTGGTCGTCATGACCGTGACGTTGACCTGCTTCATCTGCGCTTGGCGGGCAAAGCGCGAGTGGCGCACGATGTCGGGCGGATCGTTCGAGTAGATGTAGCGCTCTGGCATCGCGGCCAGGAAATGGTCCAAGAACTCGCGCTCGCCGCGCTCCGGGCAGAGCGCCCTCACCTCTTCGCGGATTTGCTCTAGGCGCTCGGTGCCCCGCTGCACGCCGCCCGCGCTGAAGAAGCGGAACGAGTGCACGTACAGCTCCTCGAGCACGCGAGCTTTCCAGCTGGTGAGCGCGGTGGGGCTCGTGGTCGAGACGTCGCAGATGGTCAGCAGGTACAGCTCGCGCAGCCCTTCGGGGCCGTGCAAGTCTTGCGCGAACAGCTCGATGGTCTTCGGGTCGTCGATGTCACGGCGCGTGGCCACGTGATACATCTTCAAGTGGGTGAGGATGAGCTGCCCCACCTCGCGCGCGTCGGCCTCGGACACGCCCAGGCGCTCCAAGATGGTGCGGGACAGCTCTTGGCCGCGCTGATCGTGGTTCTTGCCGCCGATGTCTTTACCGATGTCGTGCAAGAGCGCAGCCAAGAACAGCACCACCGGGCGAGTCAGCTCCGCCGCCAAGCGTGAGGCCAGCGGGTGCTCGGCCGCCAGCTCGCCGCGCACCAGCGCGCGCAGGCGATCGACCGCCGCCACCGAGTGCACGTCGACCGTGTACACGTGATAAACGTCGTGATGAACGCGCCCGACGACAGGAGCAAACTCGGGGATCATGGCCACGAGCAAGCCGACGTCGTGCAGCTCTTTCAGCACCGAGCCGTCACGCAGCTGGGTGCGCTGGGCGATCGTGGCGAGCCGCACGAACAGCCGCGCCGCTTCTTCACTCTTGCGCAGCTCTTCGCAGAACGTGGTCGAGCCGGCCACCCGCGCGATGGCGTCGCGGGCAAAGCCATACACGGGCAGATCGCGCTTGACCGCCTCGTCGTAAATGCGGAGCGCCAACGCCGGGTCGGTCTCCAGCTGCGCCGGATCTTCCAAGGAAACTTGGCGGTTGGTCAGCTTGAGCCCGCGCCCCAGCGACTCTTCGCGGGGGCGGCGCTTGGGCGGCGGCGCCGCGCGCGACAGCAGCATCTCGCGCGCCTGCACCATGTTGCGCGCGTTGCGGTAGTACTCGCTCATGAAGGCTTCGACGCCGGGGCCGCCGCTGCCGTAACCCAAGAGCTCGGCCACCGCCTCTTGCCGATCGAAGCTCAGCCGATCGGAGCGACGCCCCGCGTACAAATGCAGCAGGTTGCGCACGCGCCAAGCCAGCGTCGCCGCGCTCTCGATCTGTTGCCACTCGCGGGGCAAGAGCACGCCCAGCCGCACCAGCTCGGACAGGTGGTTCACGCGCCAGCGAGCGCGGGCCGCCCAGTGCGCGATGTCCAAGTCGCGCAGGCCACCGATGCCGTTCTTCACGTCCGGCTCCAGCAGGTACACCGAGCCCCCAAAGCGCTCGGAGCGCTCGGCCGCGCGTTGCTCCATCCGATCCAAGAAGCGCTGGATGTTGCTGGCCCCAAACAGCCCTTCGAACGCGCGGTTCAGCAGCTTTTCGGTGCCGGCTTTGTCTCCGGCCACGACGCGCCAATCGAGCAAGGTGGTCGCGGTCGGTAAATCGGTGCGGGCCAGCTCGATGAGCTCGGGAATGCCCACGACCTGGTGACCGATCATCAAGCCGGCGTCCCACAGCGGGTAGAGCAGCGCCTCGGCCACGTTGCGCACTTTGTCCGGGCGCGCGGGGGTCAACAGCCTCACGTCCAAGTCACTGTGCAGTGACAAGGCGCCGCGGCCGTAGCTGCCGACGGCGGCGAGCCCCAGCTGGGCAAAGTTGATGTCCTTGTGCAGCCGGCCCTCCAGCGCCTTGAACAGCGAGCAAAGCAGGCCGTCGACGGCGCGGCTGTAGCGCTCGGAGGCGGGCAGCCCCGACTCGACCTTGCCCCCCTTCACCATCTCTTCCACGGCGCCGCGGTGCCGCTGGATGTAGACCTTGATTTCGTCGAGCAGTCCGGGCGAAGCACGCTCGAGGGTAGGCCCCGAAACTGAGGCGGAAACGGTGGAGCTCATGCTGAGGCGGGTGGTCTCGCGCGGGGAAAGGTGGGTGGGCGGGAAGGACAGCCGAACAGCGAGCCGAACCGCCCGAAGTTATAGCGCCCTACGAGGCAGGGTCGCAAATCTAGGGTCGAAAAGCGCCTCCGCGCCCAAATGCTAGGCTGCCCGAGCGATGAATCGACGAGGGTTCGTGCGGGTTGCGGCGGCTGGGGCATTGGGTGTGGCCCTGACACGGGAAGCGCAGGCATCACTGGCCCGCGCCGTTCCGCTCGAGCAGTTGATGGGGCGCAGCCAGCACGTGCTGGTAGGCGAGCCTCTCGACGCTCATTCGGTCTGGGAGCAGCTGGGTGGTCGCAAGCACATCGTCACGTATACCCGGGTGCGCGCCCACGAGCTCCTGGCCGGCGCCGACCCGAAGACCGACGAGCTCTTGCTGCGCACGCTGGGCGGGCGCGTGGGTGAGCTGGGCGAGCTCGTGCATGGCGAGGCGGTACTCAGCCGGGGTGCGCGGGGCGTGCTGTTCGTCATGCCGCTGGCGGGCGTGTTGGCGGTCACGGCCATGGCTCAGGGCCACTACCCGCTGCGACGCGACGTGGCGGGCACCGAGCGCCTGCGTCGTAGCCCCGGGGCCCAGGAGCTGTTCCAAGAGCAAGGCTCTGCCGTGCAGCGGCTGACGGGGTTGCAAGTGCCAGAGGCGCGCTCGCTCTTGCAGCAACTGGTGCGAAAGTGAAGCGGGCGTCGCTGTTGGGCGCCGCCGCGCTCGCTCTTTCGCTGCTGTGGAGCGCAAATTCCAGCGCATTTTGCCTGACCCGTGGCTGCTCCGACGATGAGCAAGACTGCGAGTACGACGAGCGAGGTTGCCTGCAGACGGGCCCGCTCTTGCATTGGGCATCGAGCTGCGTCTCGTTCGATTTGCAGAGCTCCGGCTCACCGCTGCGCGGCATCGACTACGACGACGCGCACGGGGCCATCATTGCCGGCTTCGAGCAATGGTTGCACGCCGATTGCGGCGATGGACGCGGCCCGTCCATCAGCATCAGCGACTACGGCCCGGTCGAGTGCCGCCAGGCCGAGTACAACCAAGACTCGCCCAACGCGAACATCTTCATGTTTCGCGACGACGACTGGCCGTACGAGAACGCCATCGACACCTTGGCCCTCACGACCCTGATCTTCAACGCGGGCACGGGGGAGATTTACGACGCGGACGTCGAGGTCAACACCAACCAATCTCCGATGTCGATCGGCAACATCAAGGCCACCGACATCGACTTCGACTCGGTCATTACCCACGAAATTGGGCATTTCTTGGGCTTGTCGCACTCCGATGCGCAGGGCTCGACCATGCGCCCCAGCTACGCGCCCGGCCAGACCTCCATGTCGAGCATCGAGTACGACGACGTGGAGGGTGTGTGCACGGCCCTGCCGCCCGAGCGCCGGACCACGACCGACAGCTGCGAGCCGCGCCACGGCTTTGCCAGCGAGTGCGCGCTGCCCAAAACCCAATGCTCGCTCACGCCCGGCAGCCCCGGCGGGCTGGCCAGCGTGCTCGTCTCGATCCTCGGCCTCAGCTCGACGCTGCTGCGGAGGAGATCTCGCCCTTCAGGCCGGCGACCCTGAGCAGATCCAGATCTTCGTCGGGGCCCGGGTTGGGCGTGGTCAGCAGCTTGTCACCGTAGAAGATGCTGTTGGCGCCCGCGTACAGGCACATCAGCTGGGCCTCACGCGGGAGGTCGGTGCGGCCGGCGCTCAGCCGCACCTTGGAGCGCGGCAGCAGCACGCGCGCCACCGCGATCATGCGCACGAGCTCCAGCGGGTCGATGGGCGGCAGGGCTTCCAGCGGGGTGCCTTCGACGCGCACGAGCGCGTTCACGGGCACGCTCTCGGGTTGGGGCTCGAGCTTGGCGATCTCCAGCAGCATGGCGCAGCGATCGTCGATGCCCTCGCCCATGCCGATGATGCCGCCCGTGCACACGGTGATACCGGCGCTCCGCACGTTCGAAAGCGTGTTCAGGCGGTCTTTGTAGGTGCGCGTCGAGATGATCGATTTGTAGAACCCGGGCGAGGTATCCAGGTTGTGGTTGTACGCGTCCAGCCCCGCCTCCTTCAGCTTGGCCGCTTGCTCGCTGCTGAGCATGCCCAGCGTCACGCACGCCTCCAGCCCCTCGGCTTTGACGCCCTTGACCATCTCGAGGACGCGATCGAACGCGGGGCCATCCTTCACCTCGCGCCAGGCCGCGCCCATGCAGAAGCGCGTCGAGCCGGCCTCTTTGGCGCGGCGAGCGCTGGCGATCACGTCCTCCACCTTCAGCATGGCCTCGCCCTTCACCTGCTGGTGGTGCGAAGATTGCGGGCAATAGGCGCAGTCTTCCGGGCAGCCGCCGGTCTTGACGCTGAGGAGCGTGCACAGCTGCACGGTGTCTTCCGAGTGGTGAGCCAGGTGCACGGCCCGCGCGCGATCGATCAGCTGGAACAGCGGCAGGTCGTGCAGGGCCCGCACCTCCGCGAGGGTCCAGTCGTGGCGCACGGCGCCCGGGGGGGTAGCGCCGGGGGCGACAGCAGGGGAAGCGAGACGAGCGGCGGTTTGGACGGTAGCTGACATCGGACCTTGAGCCGGACGTGTAGCGTCACCTCGCGCTCAAGTCCAGCTTGGGTTAAGCTGGGCCTCGATGTTCGTCGTCACGCTTCGCGTCACGTGTTGTTGCCGTCCCCGGACGGCTTGACTCGACGCTAGCCTGCTTCGAACGCCGTCCAGCACCGTGGGCGGCCGGTCGTGCGTTTTCTGCCGCTCGTTTTCAGCGCCAGGAGACCCGCGTGACCGATTTGAAGCTCTACAACACCCTCAGCCGCAGCATCGAGCCGTTCCAGCCGCGCACGCCCGGGTTGGCGCGCGTCTACAGCTGCGGCCCTACCGTCTACAGCCGCCAACACCTGGGCAACATGCGGCCCTACGTCTTGGCCGACCTTTTGACGCGCGTGCTGCGCTGGGAAGGTCTCGACGTACGCCACGTGATCAACATCACCGACGTCGGGCACCTCACCGACGACGCCGATCGCGGTGAGGACAAGCTCGAGCTCGCGGCGCAGGCCAGCGGCACCTCCGCGCTCGAGATCGCGCGGGTCTGGACGGAGCTGTTCAAGCGCGACTTGGCCTTACTCAACGTGCGCGCGCCGGATGTTTGGGCGCGCGCCACCGAGCACATCTCCGAGCAGCTGCAGATGATCCGCATGCTGGTCGAGAAGGGCTTCACCTACCTCACGAGCGACGGCGTGTACTTCGACACGTCGCGCGATCCGGGCTACGGCGCGTTGTCGCGCTTGCGCGCCAGCCTCGAACATGGCCGCGTGGGCAACGAGCAAGGCAAGCGCAACCCCGCCGACTTTGCGCTATGGAAGCTGTCGCCCACGCACGGCCCGCGCCGCCAACTGGAGTGGGAGAGCCCGTGGGGCGTCGGCTTTCCAGGCTGGCACATCGAGTGCAGCGCGATGGCGACCAAGCACCTGGGGCCGCACATCGACATCCACACCGGCGGCGTGGACCACGTGGCGGTGCACCACACCAACGAGATCGCGCAGGCCGAAAACGCGCTCGGCTCGCGGCCGTGGGTGCAATTTTGGATGCACGGCGCCTGGCTGCTGCTCGATGGAGACAAGATCTCGAAATCGCGCCAGCACGAGCGGCACCCGCCCAACCTGGACGACCTATCACCTCTCGGGGTGACACCGGGCGGCTTTCGCTATTACTTGTACACCGCGCACTACCGCAGCCCGCTCAGCCTCTCGGGCGAAGCCCTGCGCGGCGCCGAGGCGGCCCGGCGACGCTTGCGCGCGTTGGTGCGCGCAGGCCGAGCCGAGAGCCACGCCGAAGGCGACGCGGCCCCGCGTAGTGATCGCCTGGAGGCGCTGCGCGCGAAGTTCCGCGAGGCGCTGCGCGATGACCTGGACGCCCCGCGCGCGCTGGCCGTGCTTTGGCAAATCGCGGAGCAACCCGAGCCCCTTTCGGCACGCGCCTTGCTAATCCGCGAGCTGGGCGACGTCATCGGCCTCTGCTTCGACGGACCCGCGCCGGCCGTGGAGGACGACGCGCTCGTGGAAAACCTGGTCGCGCGCCGCAACGCCGCTCGAGAGGCGCGCGATTTCGCCCTCTCGGACGCGCTACGCGCCGAGCTGTTCGCCAGAGGCGTGGTGCTGGAGGATGCGCCCGGCGGCTCGACTTGGAGGCGGGCGTAGCCGGCGCTCACCCAACGGTTCAACGACACGTATCGGTTGCCCGAGCAAACGTGCGCCTCACGGTCGACCCGACGGGTCGGTCCGGCGTGCAGGTCAGAAGCCCATCGCGGCGCGGCCCACGTCACGCTCGACGACGCCGGCGCGGATCAGCTCCTTGATGTGCATCTCGAACGTTTGCATCCCGTACATCGAGCCGCCCGACTCCATCAGCTCTTTCAGGGGCGGGTTGCCGAGCGGGCGCTTGATGGTCTCGCGCACGGACCCCGTCATCATCAGCACCTCGGCCGCGAGCACCATGCCTTGACCATCCGCGCGGGGCAGCAGCCGCTGCGCCACGATACCCTGTAGCGAGTCACCGAGGCGATCGCGCAAGTCGTCGGAGTCGCCCCCTTCGGACAGCGCGATGATGCGGTTCATGGTCCGCCCGACATCGGGCGTGTGCAGCGTAGAGAGCACCAAGTGGCCCGTTTCGGCCGCTTTCAGGGCGATGGCCATCGTCTCGGCGTCGCGAATTTCTCCCACTTGAATGACGTCGGGATCTTGGCGCAAGGCCGCGCGCAGGGCGCTGGCAAAGCTCGCGGTGTCGTAGCCAATCTCGCGCTGGCTGATCGAGCATTTGTCGTCCACGTAAATGTACTCGATAGGATCCTCGATGGTGACGATGTGCCGGGCGGTGGTGTGGTTCATGTGATCGACCATCGCCGCCAGCGTGCTCGACTTACCGTTGCCGGCCGCGCCCACGCACAGCACCAGCCCGCGATCCTTCTCGGCGAGCACGCGGCACGCATCTGGCGCGCCCAGCTTGTCCAGGCTGGGCACCTCGTGCGGAATGATGCGCATCACGATGGCCAGCGAGGCGCGCTGCCGGTAGATGTTCACGCGAAAGCGCCCGACGCCGAACACCTCGTACGAGGTGTCGTACTCGCGCAGCTGCCCCAGGCTGCTCAAGACCTCCGGATCGCGAATCAGGTGGCGGACCAGCGCTTCCGTATCCTCGGGCCGGATCTTGTCCACCCGGAAGAAGACCAGCGCGCCCCGCACCCTCGCCCCCGGCGGCTGCCCCACCTTGAGGTGCACGTCCCGGGCCCCCGCGGCTTTGGCCTTCTGCAGCAACTGGTGCAAGTAGGCCTCGGAAGCGTAGGGATTTTGCTGGCTTGAAGGCGAAAGGCTGGCCACGACCGGCCGATGCTATCTTCTTCTTCGTCTTCGGCGTTTCCCAATTGCGCCCCCCACCCCGCCTGCGCTAATACCCCGCTCCCCGGTCAGCAAAGGCCGGGGAAACGGCCCCCAGGCCAACCTGTCTCGGTAGCTCAGTCGGTAGAGCAGAGGATTGAAAATCCTCGTGTCGGCGGTTCAATTCCGTCCCGGGACACCAAAAATCAAACTTCGAGTGTTGCAGCGGGGGGCTGCTTGGCTCCGAGACCCAGCTCCTCGGCGGTTTGCGCGAGGGCGGTCAGCTGGGCGGTGGAGCCGAAGATGCGCGCGGGGGGACGACCTGGCCTTTCGACCACCAGCGTTGCGTACCTTGGCCAGACGAGGCGGCGTGGATCGAGCTGAAAGTAGATGCGCTCGATGGTGGCGGCGGGCCAGCTTGCGCGGGCAAGGAACGACGCCACGGTGACACCGCTCGCATCTACCGTTACCCGTGTTGGCCACGGCAGCGCCCCGAGCGTGAAGCAAGCCAAACCGATGACTCCCGCGCCCCAGTGAAAGCAAAGCAGCGCCGGCACCATCATGGTCGCCATGCGCAGCAGGAACCAGCGCCAGAAGAACGGCTCGAACCAGCCCATTTGCACCCACGCGACGCGCTCGGTCACGGCTTCGACTCGAGGTCAACGCAGGCTGCTTCACACGCGCCCAGCATGGCGCCCGCACCAGCACCAATGAAGACGGGACAAGCGGGCGGCGCGGCGAAGCAGCCGAGCCCGATGATCGCGCCGCTCAAGAGGCTCGTGACACCCTGCGATGAAATGCAGTCGTTGACGCAATCGTAACTTGCGCCCCCGCTCGCGGGCTTCCCTTCGGCATCTCGTAGCAGGCTGGTGCCGGCCGGCAGCGCGGGCGCGCCGGCCTTTTCGACGGCTAGAGCCGGAGCGCTAGTTACGGCTTGCGCGAGCTCGGGGGCAGGCAGGCAGCTCGCATGACTCATCGTGGAGCAATCGATTGGATTTGCCATGCCCGACGCTTCGGACAGGCGTCGTGCCGGTTGCGTGGATTCGAGACTTTCGGCCGGTAGCGCCGGCCAGAGCCGAGGATGGTCAGGCCCCGCTTCTCGTCGAACCGTTGATCGCGGCGCTGCCCCCTGCAGCCACGGCTGCCGGCGCTGCGGAGGGCGCTCGCTCGCCTTCTGGACTGCGCTCGCTCAATCAGCCCGCACGCTGATCGCCAGCTTCGCGCTCAGGCTTCGGCCACGTCGAGCACGGGGGCGCGAGGCGCGAGCAGCGGCGAGCCCGACTGCAGGCGACGCCAGGACACGTACGAGAGAGCCCAGAGCGCGCCCGTGCCTGCCGCCCAACCCCAAGCTTGCACGCCGTCACCCACGGCAAGATGAGCGATGATGGCAGACGCGATGTCGAAGGCGAAGCCGGCGTACGCCCACTCTTTGAGGCGCGCCGGAACCGGCGGCGCGAGCAACAGCGCAACGCCCAGCAGCTTGGCCAGCGAAAGCTCGACGCGGAAATAGGAGGGAAAACCCAGGTGGGTGAAGGCGTCGGCGACTTGCGGCAGGCTGAGCTGAGCGTACGCGGTGAAGCCGAGCTGCAGGCAGAAGAGCGAAGTTGCAACCCAATAAGCGGTGACGAGTCCTCGAGAACGAGCCATGTTATTTTCCTCCCGACCATTGTGGGGTTTCGACGCCGAATTGCTGAGCGTACTCAGCGTGCAAGCGATGCCAGCCTTCGTTCTTCATGGCGTCCGCGCCCACGATGCGACCGATGGGCTCCCCTTCGATCAGCCGATCGAGCACGTCGATGCACAGGTGCCAGCCAGCCGCGCCCATCGCGATGAAGCGACGATCGATGTTGTGCCAAAGGGTGAGCCGAGTGCCGGAGGCGCCGAGCGGCTCGAGCTCCCAACGGATGTCTTGCCCGCCCCAGCTGAACTCGAGCAGCTGCGGCTCGTCGGCGCGCGTGACCTTCGTTTCGGAGACCATGGGCTTGGGTGCGCCCACCGTGGAGAGTGTGGCCGCGCCGACGGCGCCCAGGCTCCTATCGGCGTCGAACGGCGCCCATTGCCGCAAATGCTCGGGATCCGTAAGCGCCGTCCAGACTTTTGCGGGCGGATGCTTGAGCTCGCGTTCGAGCACGAGCGTCCATTTTTCGCCTTCTTTTTTCACGCGGGCGCCGCGGGCGGGCCCCGGCACGTAGGGTGATCGCAAGCTCATTTCTTCTTCTTTCCTTTCACGGACGGCACGTCGTCCATCTCGTCCAAATGTTTTTCCAGAGCGTCGAGGTGCTTCGACCAAAAGCGACGGAACGGCGCGAGCCACTCGTCGAGCTCCATCAGCGGCTCCGGCCGCAGCCGGTACAGGCGGCGCTGGGCCTCGATTCGCGACTCGACGAAGCCGGCGTCGCGCAGCACACGCAGGTGCTTGGAGACGGACGGCTGCGAGAGTTGAAGCCCCCGCTCGATTTCCCCCACCGAGCGTTCAGACGAGAGCAGCAAGCTCAAGATGGCGCGCCGGTTGGGCTCGGCGATGATGGCGAACGATGATTCCACGCCACGTATATGGCGCACAGAGAATATACCCGTCAAGGGATATTAAGAATCGGGGAGGATCATCCGCATATTTGCGTTCGGTAATAGCAACACTGGTTCCCCTGCCGAACCGGAGGGGGGTCGAACGGCCCGGGGAGCGGAAGCATGGGGGGACAATCAGAATCGCCGCCGGCCCCCGCTGTTCCTGCCGAGCCTGCTCCACCTGCGCCCGCCGTTCCGCCCGCTGTTCCGGCCGCGCCTGCTCCATCTGCGCCCGCCGTTCCGCCCGCCCCCGTTGTTCCGGCCGAGCCTGCTCCACCTGCGCCGGCCGTTCCGGCCGCGCCCGCTCTACCTAGAAGCTCGGCGATCGGGTAGCAAGCTTCTACGGTCCACGAGCTCGTGGGGCAGGTGCCTTGGATCGGCGCCCCCGCTGTGCCACCTGAGCCAGGCGAGCCTCCGCTGGGCCCCCCTCCCTGACTTACCTTTCCGGCTTCCGCGGCGCCGCCTCCGCCGTTCGCTGCAGCGCCCGCGGTCGGTGAAGGCTGCTCTGGCGCGAGCTGCGTTGCACTATTGCCGCCGCAAGCCACGGCCTCCACCGACAGAACGGCGATCGCTAATACCCATCCCTCAAGGCGCATCACTGCCCCAGAGCAGGAACTGTGCCTGCGCTGAGCGAACGCGGGAGAAGTTGCAAAATTACGCCCTCCGAGTGCGGCCCAACCCCAGCGGACGTAAGCTGCAAAGATGCCGAGGACGGGATTGCTCGCGTGTGTGCTGCTGCTTGGCGTGTCGTCCGCGGAGGCCCAAGTACCGGTGGCCCCGCCGGCTGCGGCCCCGCCCGTTGCCCCAGCCCCCAGCACGGCCGTGCCGACCTATTGGGTGATGATGGTGACCGGAGAGAAGGACGGTCAGCCCTGGCTGAAGACCACTACCCCAGAAACGCTGGGCGGCACGGTCAAGGGTACGGGCGCATGGACCTGCACCTACCCGCCCACGGCCCGCGGCGCCGACGCAGATTTCGGGTTCGAGCAGATGGAAGTCGCATGTGGCGTGGGCGAAGCCGAGGTGTTCGTGAACCTTCGCTGTAACTTCCGCACCAAGGCTCGGCCCGGCAAAGTGGCGGGCAAGGGCTGGAAGCGCAGCGAGCTACAGACCTTGAACCTGCGCCGCAAGGGCGATGCCAAGAGCACCATCACCGTCAGCCTGCGCTGCGACGTCGACGCCGCATTCGCTCCCGACTAACCGCCCCGCCGCGACATACGGGGAGCCCGCGCCCCAAGAGTGAGTTCGCTACCGAACTGACTTTTGCAACGAGAGAAGGGTCCCGCGCCCCAAGAGTGAGTTCGCTACCGAACTGACTTTTGCAACGAGAGAAGGGTCCCGCGCGCGGGGGCTACTAGGCGGCAGACACCGCGTTGGCGGGGAACCAGAATTGGCCGTTTTGCATGGCGCACAAGCAGTGCTCCCCCTGCAGTTGGACCACCGTACCCGGGTAGCGCTGCCCATCTTGACCCAGCACCATCACCCGCGCGCCAAGCGCGAGCGCGGGCACATCGTGTTGCTGAGGCGGAGCGCCGTATTGCTGCTGGGGCGGAGCGCCGTATTGCTGCTGAGGCGGAGCGCCGTATTGCTGCTGAGGCGGAGCGCCGTATTGCTGCTGGGGCGGAGCGCCGTATTGCTGCTGAGGCGGAGCGCCGTATTGCTGCTGGGGCGGAGCGCCGTATTGCTGCTGGGGCGGAGCGCCGTATTGCTGCGCGGCAGGCGGCAGTTGCGCTTGAGCAAGCTGGCCCGAGTTGATGAGGTTAGGCACTTGCTCGAAGAAATCTTTCGTGCCCGAGACCGACTTGAGCCAGGGCGAAATGCGCAGCTTCATCTTGCCGGCGTCGCTGTGGAAGGTCATCGAGCGGTTGTTGGCGAAGCCGCTCGTCGTCACCTTCTTGAAAGCGCTGACATCGTACTGCTCGACGCCCAAGTTGAGAGGTTTGGGTGTTCCGCTCCAGAAGCTTCCTTTGGTGCGAATCAGAATCAAGCGGCGGTTCGTGAGCACGACGAAGTACACCTTCGTCATCAGCATCAAAAGTAGGCCGCCCACGAGCAGGATTTGCATGAGCAGCCCCGGCTGCCGCCGCATCGTCGAGCAGTGATAGATCTGCTCCCCCGGCTGCAACATTGGACCAACCTGACTCTGAATGTATTGATCGAGCGGCGTCATGCGAGCCCTCCAAGATAGCCGGTCGGCTCATCCTCGAGCGCGCAGATTCGTGCCGTGGCGTCGAGCGCGCCGCGCGAGCGAGACTACCTTTCCCGACCTTGGCGCCAGCAAAACGCGAGGGTGCGAAAGCGGAATCAGTGCCACCCCGCCGACGGCGGTGGGGGGAGTGCCTTTACCGGCCGGGGGGGGCCGGGGCGAGGTAGCGGGGGCCACGAAACCGAAGTTTTTGGGCGCCGTCCACCGCCGATGAGAGTGGTTGCCGGCCCTACCCTCGGGCATTTTCGCGGCGAATCCGTGTTCGAGGCAGATTTCGCGGACGCTGGCGTACGACGAGCATGCGCGTTTCGGCTCTGCTGATTTTGGCTATCGTGGCGAGCGGCTGCAGCATCCACGTCGTCGAGCAGCCAGCCAGCCCCGTGTGGGTCGCCGAAGCTCCACGAGCGCCCCGCTCCCGCCCCCATCACGTCGCCTACGCGCCCGCTCCCGCGGCTCCTGCGGCGGCCCCCTCGCCCCGCGCCCACAGGCCCCACGTGGCCAAGCCGGCGCGGCCTAGTCGAGCTCCATTCAGAACGACGGTCGCGCCCGAGGTACGCAATGCCCGGCTGTCACGCGTTGCTGCGCCGACGCGCAAGCGCGCGCCTGAGCAGATGAAGCGACCGGAGCCGCTCACACGTCTGCATTCAACCAGCGTCGCGAAGGCGCAGTAAGACGCGCGCGATCTTGGGCAGTAGCGTGGAAGGGTCGCGCTTCTCGACGTAGTCTTCGGCGCCCAAATCTAGGGCAATTCGCCTATCGGAGTGAGGGTCGCGCCCCGACCAAACGACGACGGGAATGCCGCACGTTCGTGGGTCGGCCTTGAGCCGCGACAACACGTCGCGGCCGTCCGCGTCGGGGAAGTGAATGTCGAGCACGATCAAATCGGGCGCTACCTGGAGCGCAGCTTGGTAGACGTCGGCTCCGGCCAGCACCGGCACCAGCTCGAATCCATTCTTCTCGGCCAAGCGCTTGAGCGCGCGCTGCACGCCTGGGTCATCGTCCGCAAAGAGGATCCGCCGCCCTTTCATGTTGCTCAAGGCTACGCTATCGGCAGCGACTGACAACGACGGAAATGGGCCGTGTCTCAGGTTGAGAGGCGGCCATTGTTTCGCGGAGAAGGCGGGGCGAATGGCCCCGGCCAAAACGCGCGCACCGAGCGCTTTCACATCTCATCGAGTTGCTCGAGCCAGCGAGCGATTTACGGTGCGTTCAACCAACGCGGGGCTGTCGGCGGTGCGAGCGGAGCGCGAATCAGGCTAGTAGGCCCTCGGCCTTGCGGAGCAGGGCCTGCGCGTTGATCTTGCCCTTGTACACGTACAGGCTGGCGGCCTCGACGCCATCCAGCAGCTGTTCGCTGACGCGGAGCCGCGAAGAGACCACGAACAGCACTCGACCGGAGAGACCGCGCTCGGCGGCCTCGATGCGCCGAAAGACCGCGTCTCGGCTCCAGAAGCCGAGCAGCTCGACGAGCACGGGGCCTTCACTGCTCGTCTTGGCCGAGCGAGTCAGCTCGATATCTGGAACCAGGACGCCCCCACCCTGCGCGCTGAGGTCGACGAGCTTGTCCGAGAGGCGCGCTTGCCAGCTTGCGTTGCTTTGGAGCGCGTCGAGCAGCTCGGCGACCTCGCTGCGAACGCCGCTGTGCGGGTCGACCTGCTCGGCCTGCTCGTACGCCTGTTCGAAAGCCAGCTTCTCTCGGCGCTTGCCCCAGCGTAGCTCGGCCCTCAAGCGTAGCTTTCCACACGACAAGAGCGCGGGCAGCGACAGCGCCAGCTCGAGCCCGTACTTGGTCGTCGCTCCGAACAAGCTCATGGGCCCGTCGATTTCCAGGCGATAGCCGCCGCCGTCCAGCGGCTCGATACGAAACAGCAACTGCCGGAATTTGAGCTTTCGGAACAGCTCGCGGTACGCGTCGGGGCGCGCGGCCCGCACCTCCGCTTCGATGCGCACGGCCCGCAGCAGCACCGATTGCACTTGCACGAGCTCGTAGTCCGAAACCAGCGCGCCCGAGTTGTGCACCGGGCAGCGCTCGAGCCGCTGCGCGCTTCGCAGATCGGCGTACAGAGCGTCCTCGATCTGCTCGGCCGAAATGCCCAAATCGGCCCCGGCGCGGGCCAACACGAGGCTGCGGTCCAGGTGCTCCCCATCGCCGAGGGCCGCGCGCATTTGCGCGGCGTGCGTGAACACCGCGCGCCGCACCGCCTCCGGCTCGACGCCCGTGGGTGACGTGAACTCCGAGCGAGCTTCGACCAGGTGCGTCAAACCCAAGAGCAGCTTGCGCTCCTTGGCCGCGACCGGCACGGCCGCCCAGCTGGCCTCGACCTCTTCGCGATCGCACCCCAAGCCGGCGCGCGTCACCGTCAAGAGAGCCTCGCTCACCTCGATGGCGCGGGCGCGCTCGGCCGCCGAGAGCGGCGACAACGTCAGCTTGCCTTCGCGCTTGCGCGCGCGTGTGAGCTCGGGCGGCAACATCAGCCGGCCCCCGCGTAGGCAGAGTGCTCACGGCGCCGTTCGGAGGTGCCCGACTCGTTCGTGCGCGACGACACGAGCTCGTATAAAATGGCGCGTTTGTCGCCTTGGCGACGCAGCACGCGGCCCAGCCGCTGCACGTGCTCCCGCACCGAGCCGCTGCCCGAGAGCACGATGGCGACGCTCGCGTCGGGCACGTCGACGCCCTCGTTCAGCACCTTGGACGTGGCCACGGCGTTATATTCTCCGGCTTTGAAGCGCTCGAGGATCTCGCTACGCTCTTTGACCTTGGTTTGGTGGGTGATCACCGGGATCAAGAAGCGACGCGAGACCGCGTAGGCGGTGGCGTTGTCTTGGGTAAATACCAGCGAGCGTTGCTGGCGATGCTGGCTCAGCAGGTGCTCGAGGTATTCGAGCTTGGCGCTGGAGGCGAGCGCCAGCTCGCGCTGCCTTCGATAGGCGCGCATGGCGCGCTGGCCGGCCGCCGATTGTGCCGAGCGCATCACGAACTGTCCGAAGCCCGAAGGATGATCGAAGCGAATGCCCGCGCTGCGCACGAAATCGAGGTAGAGCCGGCGTTCCGCGTCGTATTCGCGACGCTCGTCTTCGGTGAGCTCGACGTCGATGCGCTCGACGTCGTAGTCGGCCAGGTAGCGCCCCGACAGCTCGACGATGTCTTTGCGGTACAAGGTAGGACCAATCAGCGTCGTGAGCCGCGAGTCCATACCGTCGGCGCGCTCGGGCGTTGCCGTCAGGCCCAAGCGGAATGGCGCCAGCGAGAGCTCGGCGGCGAGCGCGTAGCTCGGCCCCGGCAGGTGGTGGCATTCGTCGAACACGACCAGCCCGAAGCGAGCCCCCAGGTGCTCCATGTGCAGGCAGGCCGAGTCGTACGTGGTGACGGTGATGGGGCGGACGTCGTGAGAGCCGCCGCCCACGATGCCGACCTCGGTGGCGAAGCTGCGGCGTAAGAGGTCGTACCACTGCCGAACGAGGTCGAGAGTAGGCGCCACCACCAGCGCTCCGCGCCGCCGCGCGTCGATGGCCATCACGGCCACGTGGCTCTTGCCGGCGCCGGTGGGCAAGACCACCACGCCCCGCCCGCGCCCCTTCTCCCAGGCCGCCAGCGCCTCCACCTGGAATGGGCGCGGCTCGCGACGCACGACGAGGCCGTGGGCGAGCTCGGGGTAGGCGCGAGCCTGATCTTCGAAGCTCAGCTGCTGCTTGCGCAACCCCAGCACGACCTCGGCGTAGGCCAGGGCGGGAGCGCGGAACACGCCGCTGCGCGCGTCCCACGAAAGCGCGCCAGGCACGCTCTCGTGCTTGCTGAGACCGCTGAGCTCCAGCGTTCCGCTGCGAAATGTCAGCACCGGCATGCCGCTCAGAACACCCCCGCGAGCCCTTCGCCCGAGTGGCCACCGAGCAGATCGACCGGCACGTGAAACACGATTTCTCCCAGGTATTGGCCGCGCCGCTCGCGCATGCGCACCAAGGTGGCGGTGCAGTTGCCGAACTTCAAGCTCATGACGCGCGGCACGGGCTCGCACACCAGCGCCTTCACCAGGTGAAAATTGGTGCCGCCGTGCGCGACGGCCAGAATGCGGTGCGCGTCGCTCAAATGCCGCGCGTGCCAGCGCGCGAGCAGGCTGCGGATCCGCTGCTGCACGTCAGCGTAGCTCTCGCCGCCGTACTCCGAAAAGTCTCCGAGCTCGGCCAGGCCGCGCTCCATGAACGAAGGAAAACCTTGGACGATTTCTGCGCGCGTGAGGCCCTGCAGGCCCCCCGCGTGCAGCTCCGACAATTCTGGAGCCAGCTCGGCTTCGGGTAGGCCGAGCGCGCTGGTGAGGGCCAGGGCGGTGGCGCGGGCGCGGGTCAGCGGCGACGTGTACGCGGCGTCGAAACGCAGCCCCGTGCTCGCCAAGAAGCGCCCTAGGCGGGCCGCTTGCTGCTCGCCGGTGGCCGAGAGTGGGTAGTCACGCTGGCCTTGCATGCGCCCTTCGGCGTTGGCCACGCTCTCCCCGTGTCGGACGATCAGGAGCTCCATGGCGCGAGAGCGGTACCGACGCAGCGGACCTCGCCTGCATCCTGAAAGCATTTTACCTGGGCGACCTCTCCGGCCCCCATGCGGCCGGCCGTCACGCGCAAGGCGTAGCGCAGGGCGCTGACCTCACAACCGGCGCAGCGCGCCGACACTTGCCCCACTTCTTGCCGGCCTACCGAGGGCCAGTGCGTCTCGTCCACCGCCGCGTAGGCGCGCGCCGGCAGCCTGCGCGAGCCGGCCGCGGGCAAGAAGCCAACCCGAACGCGGTCCTGATCTTGGGGGCGCGGGTCGTCCAAGTCCAACACCTGATCGGCAGACGGGGCGGGGCCCGCGGGGCCGTCCGGGCGCGGCGCAAAGCCCACCTGCGGACCGGCCACGCCCACGTTGGCCGAGCATTCGAGGCGCGCGCGCTGGCCGCCACGCGCTCGGCAACGCTTGCCGACGATGACCGACGCCGAGAGCTCGCCGGCGCGGGCGCGCAGCACCCGCGACAGCCGCGCAAAGCTACAATCCACCGCGCTGAGCGGCTCGCCATCGAGAGCGCTTTGGCTCGGCGCGGGCGTGCAGCTGGCGCGCACCACGCGACCCTGCTCGTAACCGGGCGGCAGCGCGCCGAGCTCGCTCACCTCACTCGGCCGAAAGCCTGGGGCCCTAGCCGACTGAACACCGCCGCAGCCAGCGCAAGCCAGCACGAGCCACCAAACAACCTGACGCATCGGAGCGCCAGTATAGGCCGGCCTGCAGCGCCGCATTCATTGGTCGCACAAAAAACAAGCGGCGTGGCAGGACGAACCTGCCACGCCGATTTGCATTGGGGTGGGGTTTGGGCTCAGCCCGCGCCGCCGGCGCCGCCGCCACCGGCAGCTTCGCCGCCAGCACCGCCGCCACCAGCCGCTTCGCCACCAGCGCCGCCGCCGCCGGCCGCTTCGCCGCCAGCACCGCCGCCGCCAACGGCCGGCTCAGCGCCAGCACCGCCGCCGCCTTCGGTCGCAGACGAGCCGGCTTTGCCGCCCGTGCTGGAGCCAGACTTGCCGCCCGTGCTGGGCTTCTCGCCACCGGCGCCGCCGTCGGTGGTCTTACCGGCGCTGCCGGCCGTGGGGTTGGTGCTGTCGTCGTCGTCGTCGCCGCCGCAACCCACAACAGCGATGGTCGTGCCGAGCGCGACCATGGCGAGCAGGCTAGTTAGCTTCTTCATTAGTGTTTCTCCGAAATAACCTAGGTTAGTTAGCGTGGGCGGAGTCGCCCGACCGCCCCTTAAGCATGCCGCGTGCCAAATTGACGCGGCGTGCATAAATGGCGGTTAAGTTACGGTAATGTATAAGATTTGTGATTGCTACCTGCGCGCCCAGCCCGTCTCTTCGATAAGAAGACCCGGACTTTGGTGTCACAGTGGGTGGGGCTCATACAGCGGCGCCGGTGCGGCGCGCAAATTAGAAATGCACTGGAATCGGTGCGCGGCGCATGAAAACCCCGAGCAAACCGTGCAATTACGAACAATTACGAACGATTAACGAAGTGCGACGACAGCCAGACTTCACTATGACATTCATGTCGTAGCGCCCGTCGGCTGGTTGAACCACGGAAAAATTTCCGTTGTTAGTCGCCGGACTTGCGACGCAGGGAGGGCGTCACCTTGTCGGGAACGGACACCGCGCGGCCGATGACCTGCGCTCCGAAGCGCTCACGGATCGCGTCCAGCGTGGGGCCGACCTGCGGCCGACGAGGCGCGAACAGCTCGAGCTGCTCCTGGCTCCGAGGCACCAGCGCGCTCGCGCTGACGCCAATCAAGCGCACGGCTTCGCTCAGCTTCGCCTCGTCCCATAGCTCCAAGGCCGCTCGGGCGATCAGCTGGCCATCGCTGGTTGGGGCGGCCACGCGACGCTGGCGGGTGAGCAGCGGGTAGTCTGGCTCCCGCGCCTCCGATGCGCGTCCCGTTCCTTCGCGCGGCGGGCGCGCCTTGCCGAGCTTCATCTTCAGCGTGACGGTACCCGCCAGGTAGCCCGCGCCGCGCAGACGACGCGCGACCTCCTCGGCGTGCGCGACGATGGCCTGCGCGACCGTGTCGCGATCGCTCACGTTGCGGTCGAAGGTGCTCTCTTCGCCGATCGACTTCGGAGCGCGCTCCGGCACCACGCCGCGCGCGTCGACGCCTCGCGCCAGCTCGACGAAATGAAGCGCGCGGTCACCGGCGGCCCTCGCTACGCGCTCGGGATCGGCCAGCCCCAGGTCGCCGATGGTGTGAATGCCGAGGGCGGTGAGCTTGTCTCCCAAGACCGGGCCCACGCCCCACAAATAACGGATGGGCAAAGGCGCCAGCGTTGCTTGCTCCTGCCCTGGCGGCACGACCATCAAGCCGTCGGGCTTGCCCAATCGGCAGGCAATTTTCGCGACCAATTTGTTGCTGGCGACGCCGACCGAGACCACCAGCTCCGTCGCCTTGCGCACGCGTTCTTTCAGCTCGCGCCCGAGCGAGCTGGCGTCGCCGAACAGCCCCAGCGAGCCCGTGACGTCCAAGAACGCCTCATCGAGCGCGAGCGGCTCGATCTCGGGCGTGAATTGCTCGAACACTCGATGCACGTCGGCCGAAACCGCGCCGTACAGCGCCATGTTGGGAGCCAGGAACACGCCGTCGGGGCACAAGCGCTTGGCTTCGAAGCCTGGCATGGCGGACCGCACCCCGAACTTGCGCGCCTCGTACGACGCCGCGCACACCACGCCGCGCGCTTGGGCGCCGCCCACGATCACCGGTCGGCCACGCAGCTCTGGGTGCTCGCGTTGCTCGATGGACGCGTAGAACGCGTCCATGTCGGCGTGCAGGACGGTGCGGAGCCCGCTGGGCATGCTCAGCCTCGGTGGCTCACGGGCGTGTCTCTTGCAGGGTGGCCGCGCCGGGAATGAACGAAAGCGGGATCTCACCCGTGCTGCCCAGGCGATTCTTCGTTACCTTCAGGAGCAAGGTTCGGGCGCCCAGCTTGCGCAAACGCTCCGTGGATTGCGCGACGGGCGCCTCGCGCGCTTCTAGCTCGACGGCCAGCGTTGCCGCGGGCGACAGCAGCGGGAGGTGGCCGGAGAGCACGGTCGCGATCACGCACGCGCCTTGTTCGGCGATGCGCCGCAGCTCGTAGCCGACTTGGGTCATGCGCGCCTCGAAGCTGGTGTTGACGAGCGCGGCGCGCGCGGCGCTGCCGTCGCCCATGGCCAAGAAGCCTTCCACGTCGTCGACCACGAGCACGACCCGTTCGCTGCGGGCCCACTGCTGCGCGACGCACTCGGCGAGCGCGTGGGTGGTTTCGAGCCCCGTGCCGCGGAACAGGTGCAGCTGCGCTCCCACCTTCTTCATCACCGTGTCGATGGCGTCGGCGATGGGGCGGCGGCTCGCGTCGTCGGCCCACGCTCGCCCGGTCCAGATCTCCCCGTACGACGTTTGGGCCTCGGGGTATTCGCGATGCAGCGCGCGCGCCGCCAGCCGCGCGACGACTTCCGTCGGATCGACGGCGGCGCCCGCCACCACGACGCCCGCGCGCGCGCGCGCGGCCAGGTAGGCCAGCGAGAGGGCCACCGAGGTGCGACCGCTGCCCGCCTCGCCCGACAGCGCCAGCAGCGTGCCCGAGCGCAGGCCGCCGCCGAGCAGCGCGTCCAGGCTCGGTAACCCCGTGGAGGTAGTGGGCCCCACCGCCCCCAGGTGAGTCGTGACGTCCACCTGCATGGCGGCCAACGAAACGGCGGCCACTCCCGACACCTTGGGCAGACGATCGGTGCTACTGCTCACTCTCGCCAGGGTACCAAAGCCTCCGCCCGGCGCGCGCTATCTCGACTTGAAACTCGCGTTTCGCGGGCGTCCCAGTTTGGAGCTACGAGCGGCCCGGCGTTTGTCGCGATTTCGCGGGATATTGCCAGGAGGCGGAGGGTGGCACGGCGCTCGCAAAGGCGGAGGGCATGGCACCTAGGAGGGCACATCGAGCGGCCATCGCCGCGGCATCGGACGGATCGGTTCTCATCAACGTGGTGGAGCTGCTGCCCGAAGACGTTCAGGAGCGCCTGGGCGAGGCGCTTGGCACCATGCAGCTGTTCGTCGGGGTGCCGCTCGCCCAACGAGAGGCCGCCGAAGTGGTGGCGCGGCTCGACGACGCCGCCGCCGAGGCTTCTGCCCGCCTCTTGGGGGGCCGCGCGCCGGTAGCGCCCGCCCCGAGCAAGCCACGGGCGCGCGCCAAATCGGCTCCCAAGCGCCGAAAGCGCCGTTAGCATCGCAAATTTCCGATCGGGGTGTCCGCGTAGAGTCGCCGCGCCGCCGCGCGGAAAGCGCGCTGTGACCACGTTCTACGCTGATTTTGCGACTTGAAGCAGCGTACCATGCGCGCCTCATGGCAAAGACGGACGGTGGTACGGGATCGGATTTCAAGAGCTCGCTGAAGTCGGCTTCGGAGCGCTTTCTTTCGCAGACGGTCGTGCACACGCTGGAGCGCGGGTTTCGCACGCCCGAGGATTTCATCCGCTACTTCAGGCCCGCAGATCTGATGCAGGGGCTGGAGGGCGCGCCCGATCTGCGCGCGAAGATTTTGATCGAAGGCGCCGGCGTGCACGAAAAAATCGCGCGCAAAAAGTCGACTTCGTCTGCCGCCGAAGATTTGAAGCTCGCGCTGGACGAAGGCGTCACCAACGCCGCGCAGCTGCTGACGCTGCTGCCGCCCGACGATCGGGTTCGTTATCTGGATCCCAAGAAGCTGTGGGCGTTCACGACCGAGGACGAATTTTGGTCGCCGCTCAACGCCGAAGCCGACGTGGATCGCGCGCTCTCGCGCGTGGTGTTCCTGCTCGAGAACGCGCTGCGCGAGAACCTGCTCACGCTGCAGGTCTTGACCGACGGCATCACCTTCGACTCGATTTCGACGCGGCTTCCGCTGAAAGAGCTACAAAAGCTGGTGCGTCACGCGCTCAAGCTGGGGCGCGAAAAGAAGCCGCTGAGCGAGGCCGAGCTGCTCGAGAGCGTGCCGCTGAAGACGCTCGTCGGCTTCATTCCGCTCGAGCACGTGTACAACAACGTGCTGGTCGAGAAGGTAGCCAAGCCGGCAGGTCTCATCGGCAGCGATGGTTGGGGGCCGTCGAGCGAAAAGGTCGAGCCGCCGAAGGTGGAAGAGCAGCGCAAGTCGGTGCCGCCGCCGAAGCCGAGCCCCAGCCCGGCCGTCGCCGCGCCCCCCGCGCCGCCTTCGGTGAAGCCTCCGCAAGAATCTCTGCCCGACATCGAGGACGACGTCGACGCGCTCATTCAGAGCGCGCGTCCGCCTGCCGAAGAAGAAGCGCGCCGCAAGGTCGTCGAGAAGCTGACCGCGATCAATCGCCTGCCCCCGCGCCACGACTCGCTCACCACGCCCATCCTGTTGTCGATCGAGTCGATGTACTCGGAGCTGCTGGGCGCCTCGACCGACGAGGCGCGAGAGAGCTGCATTCGAGATTCGTTCCCCAATCAACAGCAGCTGACCCAGGCCTTGCTCGCCCTCATCGAGCTGCTCGATTCGAGCATCGACATCAACGATCCGGTCATCAAGGATGCGGACGTCGACAGCCTGATCAAGGTCGTGTTGTTCGAGGAGCGGCACCGCTACGAGTTGCAGCACCCGTCCGCGCGACCGGCGCCCGGGCCCGCTCCGCTGCCTCCCCCCACCTCCGGCCGCAAGGGCTCGGTTGCTCCGCCGCCCCTGCCGCGGGCCCAAAGTGCCCTCCCCCCGCCGCTGCCCGAAGGCAAACGCGCGCGCTGACTCCACAAACTGCTTGCGGCCGCCCCGGCGCGTGAGCTACATCCCGCGGGCCTTTGGGGATTCGTCCCCAAGCCCCACACGCCGACGTGGCGGAATTGGCAGACGCACGTGGTTCAGGTCCACGCGATCGCAAGGTCGTGGGGGGTCAAGTCCCTCCGTCGGCACAAGGCCAGCTCTCACCGAGCTGGCCTTTTTCTTTTTT
>Ga0164241_10001131_pt1 | contig 35756 bp, 27 predicted proteins | sample OricomyardsoilBY_FD_108780 | JGI IMG/M metagenome (GOLD analysis project Ga0164241, IMG submission 108780) | Backyard soil microbial communities from Emeryville, California, USA - Original compost - Back yard soil (BY) | ecosystem: Environmental > Terrestrial > Soil > Unclassified | place: USA... | reverse complement strand
TGAAGGACTCCACGACGGTGTGTCGTCCTGCCGTCGCGGGTGGGTGTGACGTCGCTGAAACGTGCGACGGCGTCCAGAACGCCTGCCCGACGGACGTGACCGTCGCGTCTGGGACGACGTGCCGTGTGTCAGGGGGCGCCTGCGATCCGGCGGAGAAGTGCACCGGCGCCAACACGTGTCCCGCCGACTTGAAGGACTCGACGACGGTGTGTCGTCCGGCCGTCGCCGGAGGCTGCGACGTAGCCGAGACCTGCAACGGCGTCTTGAACGGCTGCCCGACCGACGTGGTCGCCGTGAACAACACGGTGTGCCGCGCGGCGGCGGGCCCGTGCGACGTGGCAGAGAAGTGCAACGGGACGGCGAACACGTGTCCCGCGACCGACTCGAAACAACCGACGACCTCGATGTGCGGGACGTCGTCGGGACAGCCCTGCGACGCGAACGACTTCTGTGATGGGACGAACGACGCGTGCCCTGATCTCGTCCAACCGACGACGACGACCTGCCGCATGTCCGCGGGCATCTGCGACGTCGTCGAGAAGTGCGACGGGGCGCTGAAGACCTGCCCGACCGATGTCTTCGCGCCGGCGAGCCAAACGTGTCGAGCTTCGATGGGCCAGTGCGATGCCCTCGAGAAGTGCACGGGGACCGGCGCGCTCTGCCCGACCGACCTCCCCGTCCTCGCAGAAACACCCTGCGACGACGCCGACGTGTGCACGCCGAACGACAAATGCACCGCCTTCGTCTGCAAGGGCGACGACACCGATCTCGATACGAAGGGCGACAGCTGCGACAACTGCGTCGTCACGCCGAACACGACCCAACAAAACTCGGACGCGGACACGCAGGGCGACGCTTGCGACAACTGCCCGATGGTCACGAACCAGAACCAGCAGGACGTCGATCTCGATGGCAGAGGCGACGTGTGTGACAACTGCGTCAACACTGCGAACCCGACGCAAGCAAACATGGACGGCGACTCGCGCGGCGACGCTTGTGACAACTGCCCGAGCGTTTCGAACTCGGATCAAACGAACACCGACGGCGACTCGATGGGCGACGCGTGCGACCCGGACGACGACAACGACGGCGTCCTCGATACCGCCGACAACTGTCCGCTCGTCGCAAACGCCGGACAGGGCGATCTCGATGGCGACATGATCGGCGACGTCTGCGACTCGGACATCGACGGCGACGGGCTCTCGAACGCGCTCGAAGGCACGATCGGCACGAACCCGCTCAGCCGTGACACCGACAACGACACCATCCCCGACTCGGTCGAGGTGGGACCGGATTCGTCGGCGCCCCTCTCCAGCGACACGGATGGCGTCATCGACGCGCTCGACGTCGACAGCGACAACGACGGGATCCTCGACGTCGACGAGGCGGGAGACACGAACCTGAACACGCCGCCCATCGACACGGACGGCGACGGCACCCCGAACTACCGCGACACCGACTCCGACGACGACACGATCCTCGACGCGGTCGACAACTGCGTGCTCGTGGTGAACACCGACCAGGCGGACACCGACGACGACGGCACGGGTGACGCGTGCGCCGACGACAAGGATGGCGACACGATCAAGGACGCGGACGACAACTGCGAGCTCACGCCGAACACAGACCAGATCGACACGGACACCGACGGCGAGGGCGACGCCTGCGACGACGACGACGACGGCGATGGAATCCTCGACGCGGACGACAACTGCCCGCTCATGGCGAACGCCGAGCAGACCGACACGGACACGGACGGAGAGGGCAACGTCTGCGACGACGACGACGACGGCGATGGAATCCTCGACGCGGACGACAACTGCCCGCTCATCGCGAACGCCGACCAATCCGACATCGACACGGACGGCGTGGGCGACGCCTGCGACGACTTCAACGACGCCGACCAGGACATGGATGGCGTCCTCGACAACGTCGACAACTGCGTCGACGACGCGAACCCCGATCAAGAGAACCTCGACGGCGACGAGCTCGGCGACGCGTGCGACGACGACGTCGACGGAGACGGCATCGCGGACGACGTCGACAACTGCGTGCGCCAACCGAACCACGATCAGCTCGACACCGACGACGACGGCAAGGGCGATGTCTGCGACGACGACGACGACGGCGACGGCATCGCAGACGGCGACGACGAGTGTTCGCTCGATCCGGATCCCAACTGCGGCAAGCCGGCCACGGTCCCGCTCGAGGGAAGCGGCTGCGGCTGCTCGGTGGTCGGCGACACCACGTCCGGCACCGTGGGCGGAGCGGCGTTCTTGATTGGAGTCGGCCTCTTGGCGCGTCGCCGTCGTCGCTCTCGACGACCCACCGCGAAGCTTCGAGCCGAGCGCGAGTAACTGAAGAGCATGAGACACGACGTCCCTTCGCGGCGGGCCCGACACCTCGGGCCTCTCGCGGCGCTATTCGCGACCGTAGCCGTCCTTCTCACGATCCCGCGGGCCGCCTCGGCGCAGGAGTCGCTCGGGGGTTACGCGCTCGACCAGTTCGATCCGGCCCCGGCCGGCGACGACTTCTGGCAAGTGCCAGCCGCGACGGCGAACGGCCATCTCGAGCTTCGTGGCTACCTGATGTTCGACTACGCGTTCGAGCCACTGCGTCTCGGCACCGGCGAAGCCGTCGTCTCGGGACAGGGCTTCCTCCGCGGCGACGTCTCGTTCGCCCTCTTCAATCGATTGCTCCTCTCGCTCGATCTTCCGGTTGCGATCCTCCAGTCCGGGGACTCGCCGACCGTCGGCATCGTCACCCTCGCCTCGCCCGATGGTCCCGAGCTCGGCGATCTCCGGCTCGGCGCCCGCGCGCGCATCTACGGCGAGTACCGCGATCCTTTCCAAATCGGGCTCGGCGCGAGCGTCTTCTTCCCCACCGCGGGCACCGACTCGTTCGCGGGCGAGGGCACTGTTCGCCTCCACCCAGAGCTGTCGCTCGGCGGACGCTACGGCGCCGAGCACGCGTTCTTCTGGGGTGCGGCCGGCGGCATGATGATGCGCGGTCCCGAGAACCCGCACACCGTCACGTACTCGGGCGGTGTCGGCGTCGCGCTCGCCGACGACCTCGTCGACCTCACCGCAGAGGTGTTCGGCGCGACGCAGCTCGAGAGCCAGTCGCCGCTCGCTTCGCCGCGCGTGACGGTCGAGGTCCCCACGACGACCTCGGTCGAGCTGCTCGGTGGCGCCAAGCTCCGCGTCCTCGATGGCCTCGTCTTCGGCGCCGCTGGCGGACCGGGGATGAGCCACGGCATCGGGACACCGTCCGCGCGCATCATCGGTATGGTGGGTTGGGAGCCCGTGCCGCCGCGGGACCGCTCCGGCGAGGACGACGACGGCGACGGCGTCCTGAACGGCAAGGACGCTTGCATCGACGAGAAGGGCGTCAGCGACGACGACCCCAAGAAGAACGGCTGCCCGCCCTCGGATCGCGACGGCGACCACATCGCCGACGCACTCGACGCATGCCCCAGCCTGGTCGGTCGCAGCAACGCCGATCCGACGCGGAACGGCTGCCCCGCGGATTACGATCGCGACGGCGTCCCCGACACCGAAGACGCTTGTCCAAACCAGAAGGGCGTCTCGAGCATCGACCCGAAGCGCAACGGTTGCCCCGGCGACGTCGACACCGATCTAGACGGCATCGCCGACAAGGAAGACGCCTGTCCGAAGGACAAGGGCTCGCACAACGACGACCCGTCGAAGAACGGCTGCCCGACCAAGGACGGCGACCACGACGGCATCGCCGACATCGACGACGCATGTCCGAACGAGCGCGGCCTGCCGAACGCCGACAAGTCGAAGAACGGCTGCCCGAAGGACGTGCGCGTGACGACGGGCGAGATCGTCATCTTGCGTCAGGTGCACTTCAAGCTCGGCAAGAGCAGCCTCGATCAGACGGTCGATCCGGTCAGCGACGATCTCCTGACCGAGGTCCGCGACGTCATCCTTCAACACCCGGAGATCGAAGTCATCGAGGTCCAAGGCCACGCGGACGACTCGGGCACGTCGGAGTTCAACAAGCAGCTGTCGCAGCAACGCGCGACCGCGGTCCGAGGCTGGCTGGTGCGCAAGGGCATCGACGGCAAGCGCCTCGTCGCCACGGGCTACGGCGCGACCCGGCCCATCGCGACGAACCAGACCGACGAGGGCCGCGCCCAGAACCGCCGCGTGCAGTTCGTCATCGTTCGAAAGAAGTAGTACCGGCGCCGACGCCACGCGCCGGCGCTCGGCACGGCGCCTTTGGCGAAAGTCACCGCGCTTTTGCGACGGCGCCGCCGAGCCGCCCCAGTCCGCCCGCAAGGGCGGCCAGGAGAGTGTTGGGCTGGACCGGTAGAGCGGCTTCGGCGCGGACGCTGTTCCGGCCTTCACTTGCGAGCGTCAGCGACGGCCGGAACAGCATCCGCGCCGAAACTAGGGACAGCCCCTAGCCCGGACACGCGGGCTCGGTACGAAGGGCAGCATGATCTTCATGCTGCTCACGCTCTCGGCCATCACGATGCTCGGCGTGTTTTGCTCGGGCGACGCTTCGTTCGGCTGACCTTCTCCGCCCCGTCGTCGTGGGCGGTGGTTTGGGGCGCGCCCTTCTTCGTCCGGCCGACGGACTTCAGGAGTGTGGCGCGGCCTTCCTTGGCCGCGATCGCGAGGCCCGTCGGCGCCCAACGCGAGACCATGTCGATGAAGGCGCGGACCTGCGCAGGCATGAGCTCTCGCTCGGCGTAGACGATCGACATCCGCGTCTCTGCGCCCACCACGTCTGCGAGCACCGGCACGAGCATGCCCCGCGAGATCGCTTCCTGCGTGACGATTTCTGGCAGGAGCGAGATCCCCATCCCCGAGGCCGTCGCGTCTCGGAGCATCGTCAGATCGTTCGAGTGCAGGCGCCCCTCGACTCGCACCCTCCCGCCGCCGAGCAGCGGCCACTCCGTCTCGGGGATCTCGCCCTTCGCGAACGCCATCAGGCAGGTGTGACGCTTCAGGTCCGCGACGGTCTTCGGCGTGCCCTTCGCAGCGAGGTACGCGGGCGACGCAACGCAACCGACGCGCGCGCGGAGCAACGTCTTCGAGACCAGCCCTGGCTCGAGCCGCGTCGAGGCGCGGAGCGCGACGTCGTAGCCGGCGCCCAAGAGGTCGACGTACGCCGAGGAGAACTGTATCGACACGCGAACGTCGGGGTACTGGCGACAGAAGTCGATGATGAGCTGTCGGAACGCCTCGCTCTGCATGGGCGGTACGGACACTCGCAGCTCGCCCCGCACGCCGCCGTCCTTCTGCTTCACGCACTCTTCGGCGAACGTGAGCGCTTCGAGCACGCGCTGCGCGTGGGCGTAGAGCGCCTGGCCCGCATCGGTCACGGACAACGAGCGCGTCGTTCGCTTCAAGAGTCGAACTTGGAGGCGCTCTTCGAGCCGGGCGAGCCGACGGCTGATCGTCGCGCGGGGGACGCCGAGCGCCTTCGCCGCGTGAGAGAGCGACTTTGCGTCGACCGTCTGCACGAACGCCATGAGCTCCGAGGTTTCGAGCGGTTCTTCCATTGGGATCAAATCATGTCATATGAGTCTATTAGATCGAGCATTGTTTCAAATGGTGCGACGCCGCAAAGTGACGCCACGAAGGAGCTCTCCTCATGAAAACTCGAACTATCGCCTATTGGGTCACCACCGGATTCGTCGCGCTCGGCTTCGCCTTTGGGGGCGCGATGGACCTCATCGGGGGCAAAGAGGTGGTCGAGGGGATGGCGCACCTCGGCTACGCGCCGTATGTGGCGACGCTGCTCGGGATCTGGAAGGTGCTCGGCGCCATCGCGATCCTGGCGCCCGGCCTACCTCGGCTGAAGGAGCTCGCCTACGCGGGGATGTTGTTCGATCTCACGGGCGCGTCGTTCTCGCACGCGATGAGCGGAGACCCGGTCGGGAAGATCGTGACGCCGCTCGTCCTCCTCGCGCTGGTGGCGGCGTCTTACGCGCTTCGGCCTTCGACGCGCATCCTCGGGTCGCTGTTCGCGAGCCGTACCGACAAGGCGACCACGCCAGCGGTCTCCGTCGCGACGGCCTGAGCCAGAACGCCAAGCCGAGCCCGCTCCACCGGCAGATTCGGTCGAGCGCCAAATGAGAAAGAGCGGACGCCTTTGCGCGCTCCGCTCTTTCCTATGGTGCCGGTCCCTCCGGGGATCGGCTGTGCGCGCTCGAAACCGGCGCCGCAACGACGCGCCGATCAGTCGTCTTCGAGGACGGGCTGGGGCCCGGGGATGATGCCGGCGATATCGGGATCGATTCCCGGCTCGACGCCCTCTTTGCCCGTGCCCTTCTCTTTCTTCCGCTCGTCGCGGCGGGCGCTCTTTTCCTTTTGGCGCTCCTGGCGCTCTCGCTCTTTCTGTCGCTTTAGGAAGCTCGTGCTCGACATAGATCCTCTCCGATCAGCCTTCGTATTCGGCCGTGCCCGAAAGCTTGAGCACCCGCATGCAGGGGGCGCTGCTCGAGCCCACGCTGCCGCGGCAGGGGTCTTCAGCGGTGAAGCTCGTTGCGCGCGTTCGCAGCGAGTCGAGCACCGCATGTGTCATGTCGTGACCACCTTCCTGGCACGCCGAGTCGCCACAAGCGATCTCGAAATGCGCAGCGGCATTCGTCACGACTACTCTTCGGACGTACGTGCTCAACGGGTCGCCGCTCTCGCGGCGAAGCTCCGTGAGCTCCAGATCGAGCTTTGTCAGGCCGGGGGCGACGTCGCGTAGTCGCGGCGCAGAGTCCTCCCGCTCTCGTCGGGCGGCGAATCGCTTCGCGGCCTCGCTGTTCCTGAATCGCATCGATCCTCCGCCGGACGCGCGCCGTTGAAAGCGCGGTCGATCCCGTCGCGGCTCGCCCATTTGCGCGCCGCTCGTTCGGGGGCCTCTCGTAGGTTCGACTAGGAACGGCGAACCGCTCGAATCAGAGCCTTTGGTGCGGGAGACCTAGATGCAAAGAGCCCACTACAATAAGGACCCAGTTGCGAAAGGGCCCTCGTTCCGAGGGCCCCGTCAAAAAAGTCCGCCGAGTGCGCTCGGCGGGCCTTTCTCACCAGCCGCGGTGACCGCCGCGGCGCGGGCCGTCGCCGCCGCGACCACCACCACCACCACCACCACCACCACCGCCGCCACCACCGCCGCGGCTCTGGCGCTCTTCCGCCTCGTTCACGCGGAGCGGGCGGCCTTCCAGCATCGCGCCGTTCATCTGCTCGATCGCCTTCTTGGCAGCCGCCTCGGTGCCCATCGTTACGAACGCGAAGCCGCGCGAACGGCCGGTCTCACGATCGGTCACGAGGTGCACGTCCGTGACCTCGTCGATGCTCGAAAACGCCTCGCGGATCGACTCCGAAGTCGAGTTGAACGAGAGATTCCCCACGTAAAGTCGCTGACCCATGATGATGACCTCGAAGTAACGGCAGCTGCTGCTTCTTCAGATCTTCGCGATTTCTGCCATTCGCTCGATCTGTGGCTGGTGGCACCATGGACTGTCCATGTGAACCGCTTCGCCCACTTGCGTTGCCAGAGGCTAGAACGCGTCGCTCTTGAAGAAGCCTGCCACGGAAACGAGACCAGGATCAGTCAGAGAGAGCTCAGGTTCGGTATCGCCGGAAACGTGTCGTGTCGAGGCGCACAGTACTAGAAGCCCGGCAGGACGCAACCTCTCTGTCGCGAGGCATCCGTCGCCTCTCGAAGGCCTGTCGAACCCGCGAATCGGCGGGCCGCCGACCTCGTCGCAGCCTCTCGTTGCGACCGCACGGTCACACGCGGCACGGCTCTTGAAGCGCTTGACGGTGCCGCCCGGCCGACCGAAAAGGCGGGCCCTCGCATGCCCGCCAGCTACTTCGACGTCGACGGGACCCTGGTCAGCACCAACCTGGTGCACCCGACCCTCTATTACATGATGCGCCAAGAGACCCCGCTGCACTCGCTCGGGAAGCTCGGCAAGGCGCTCTTCCGCGCGCCGCTCTTGGCTTACGCGGAGCTGCAAGACCGCCGCATGTTCAACGAGATGCTCTTCATGAGCTACGAGGGCACGAGCGAGGACCGTCTCATCACGCTCGCCGAGGACGCGTTCAAGACGGTCATCAAGCCGAACCTGTTTCCCGGTGCCAAGGACCTCATCCAGAGCTGCGTCGACCGGGGCCACCAGGTCGTCATCGTCTCGGGCGCGCTCGATTTTCTGATGCAGCTGCTCGCCGAGCACCTCGGGGCGCACGACGTCATCGCGAACAAGCTCGAGATCAAGCACCGCGAGGCGACAGGCAAGCTCATGCGTCCGGTCGTCGCCGGACCCGAGAAGGCCGCGCTCATCCGCGACCACGCGAAGAAGAACGGCCACTCCCTCGAAGATTGCTTCGCGTACTCCGACAGCTACTCGGACGTGCCGATGCTCAGCATCGTGGGGCATCCGGCCGCGGTGAACCCCGACCGACGCTTGCGCCAGCTCGCGAGCACGTACCACTGGCCGATCATCAAGCTCGGCGATGCCGCCTGATTCGGAAGACCCCCCATGAGCCATCCCTCCGTCGTCACGATCGACAGCCGAAGCGCGCCGCGCACCCTCTTCTACGGCGACCAGCTGATGGACGTCGATCTGCCGACCGGCTCGCGCGTCGTCTACCCGAAGCCCCCGCTCACGCCGGTGAAGGACGTCGACGCGGCGATTCGGTACGCGATCCACCACCCGTACAACTCCGAGCCTCTCTACGCGCTGCTCAAGCCGGGGATGAAGGTCACGATCGCGATCGACGACATCTCGCTGCCGCTCCCGCCGATGAGGCGACCGGACGTGCGCGAGCGCGTCTGCACGATCGTCCTCGATCTGCTGGCCGATCACGGCGTCGACGACGTCGAGCTCATCATCGCGACCGCCTTCCACCGCCGCATGAAGGAGTTCGAGGTCCGTCACATGCTCGGCGACAAGATCGTCGACAGGTATTGGCCGAAGAAGCTCTACAACCACGACGCAGAGGCGCCCGACGGCCTGGTGCACATCGGCGACACGAGCGAGGGCGAGGTCTGCGAGATCAACCGCCGCGCCGCCGAGAGCGACCTCATCATCTATCTGAACGTGAACTACGTCCCGATGGACGGAGGACACAAGAGCGTCAGCACCGGGCTCTGCGGCTACAAGAGCCTCATGGCGCATCACAACCCGCGCGTGATGCGAGACTGCCACTCGTACATGGACCCGGAGAAGAGCGCGCTCAACACGAGCGTCGTCCGGATGGGTCGGGTCATCAACGCGAAGAAGCGCGTCTTCACGATCGAGACGACGATCAACAACCGCATGTTCGATCGTCCGCTCGAGTTCTTGGCGAAGAACGAGGACGATCTGTCGGGCCCCGAGCGCGCCGCGCTCCGCGCGCTCAAGGTGACGCTCGACAAGACGCCGCAGCCGCTCCGACAAGCGATCTTTCAGCGCGTGCCCTCACCCTACGGCGTGACGGGCGTCTTCGCCGGCGAGACCGAGGCGGTGCACGTCCACACGCTGAAGAAGAGCTACGACCAGTACCTGGTCCCGGTCGTCGGGCAGGCGGACATCCTGATCTCGGGGGTGCCGTACATCAGCCCGTACAACGTGAACGCGTTCCTGAACCCGCTCCTGGTTCAGGTGATGGCGAACGGGTACCTGTTCAATCTCTACAAGGGCATCCCGATGGTGAAGAAGGGCGGCACGATGATCGTGCTGCACCCCTGCACCGACAAGTTCGACAACGAGCAGCACGCTCCGTACATCGAGTTCGTCCACCGCCTGCTGCCAGAGACGCGCGACGCGATGGAGCTGCACAAGCGCTTCGAGAAGAAGTTCGCGTCGAACCCGGCCTACGTGAAGATGTACCGCAGCGGGCACGCCTATCACCCGGCTCACGCGTTCTTCATGTGGTACTGGGGCGAAGCGGGTCGTCAGCACCTCGGTCGCATGATCGTGGTCGGCGCCGACAACGAGTACATCCCGAAGCTCATGGGCTGGGAGACGGCGCGCACGATGGACGAGGCGCTCCGCATGGCCCGCACGACGGCGCCTCCGAAGCCGGAGATCCTCGCGCTGCACGTCGCGCCGACGATGATGACGGAGATGTTCGCCGAGAAGCCCGCGAAGGGTCTCCCGGGCGCGAGCGAGCCGCCGCCGAGCCTCGGCTGAGGCTGTCGCGGACGGCGCTGCGACGATTCGACGCAGCGAAGGTGGCGGCGCAACTGCGCGCGTCGGACACGCGTAGCGAACCGAAATCGAGGTGTGGTAGTCCTCGCGGGCCACCTGACGCCGCGATGGCGGTTCGGCTTGCTGCCGGACCGTAGGGCGTCCCCGGGGGCACGGGCGCGCTCGCTCTCGGGAGGACTAGAGCTCCCACGGTGACGCATGCGTTCCTTCTCCTCTTCGACAGCTGCGCTGTCGTTCGTTCTCGTCACGTTCGTTCCTCAGGTCGCGCTGGCGCAGACCAAGCCGACCGATCCGCCGCTTGATGAGGCGGGCGATGCGAACCCCGACGGCGATGCGAAGCCGGGCGGCGATGCGAAGCCCGACGGCGACGCGAAGCCGGGCGGCGATGCGAAGCCCGACGGCGGCGACGTCTACTCGAGTGACGCGCCGCTCGACGTCACCGTGAAGGGCGACGCGCCCGACGGCGACGCGGCGTCACGTGTCCGCTACGGAAAGCCCGAGCTCGAGCTGCGCCCTCGATTGCGACCCGGTGACATCGTCGAGGCGGTGCCCGGTGTGTTCGCCGTCCAGCACGCCGGGGGCGGCAAGGCGAATCAGTACTTCCTCCGAGGGTTCGACGCCGACCACGGCACGGACGTGCGGATCATGGTCGACGGCGTGCCGATCAACATGGTCAGTCATGGCCACGGACAGGGATATACCGATCTCCACTTTCTGATACCGGAGCTCGTGGTCGGCCTCGACGGCGCGAAGGGGCCTTACTACGCGTCGTACGGCGATTTTGCGACCGGCGGCGCCATCGACATGAAGCTCGCCGAGACGCTCCCCGAGAGCTTCGCGCAGGCGAGCATCGGCCAGTATGGCATCTATCGCGCGCTCGTCGTCGAGTCCCCGAAGCTCGGCGACGACTGGCGCGCCGTCGCGGCGGCAGAGGTCTATCACGACGATGGACCCTTCGTGAATCCGGAGAGCCTCTTGCGATTCAACCTCTACGCGAAGCTCACGCACGACTTCGCGCCGAACGTGAAGGGCTGGCTCACGTGGATGAGCTACGGCTCCGGATGGAATGGCTCTGGCCAAATTCCCGCGCGCGCCGTTTGCGGCGAGGGCGAGCCCGGCACGCCGCCTCCGTCGGACTTTGGTCAGCCGTGCCTCGATCACTTCGGTACCGTCGATCCGTCCGAGGGGGGCTCGACGCAGCGCCATCTCGGTCAGCTCGGTCTGTCGGCGCGCTTCGGCGACACAGAGGTCGACGCGATGGCCTATCTGATGAAGTACCGCTTCGAGCTCTATTCGAACTTTACGTTCTTCGCCGAGGATCCCGTTCACGGCGATCAGATCGAGCAGGACGACGATCGCCTGCATGGCGGGCTCGACGTCCGCATCAAACATCCAATCACGATCGGCAAGAGCGTCTTCACCACGACCTTCGGAGTGCAGGCACGGCTCGACGGGATCGACAACGCGCTCTATCACGACGAAGCGCGCGAGCGCCTCGAGCCCAAGGTTCACGCCGACATCACCGAGAGCGCCATCAGCGCGTTCCTCGAAGAGGACGCGCGGCTCACGCCATGGCTCCGCATGGTCATTGGCGTGCGCGCCGATCGGATGGACGCGGTGGTCGACGATCTGCTCGAGGACTACGCGACCCTCGGCACGCGGACGAGCGGCAAGGCCGGCGCGTTCCTCGCGTCGCCCAAGGCGACGGCGCTCGTGTCCCCGACTCCGTGGCTCGATCTCTATCTGGACTACGGCCGCGGCTTTCATTCGAACGACGCGCGCGGCGCCGTGCGCGGCAAGGACACGGTCGATCTGATGACGCCGGTGACCGGCTACGAGGTCGGCGCCGCGGTGAAGCCCGTCGAGGGGCTCCGCGTCGCGGCGGCGCTCTTCTTGATCGATGTCGACAGCGAGATCGTGTGGGTCGGCGACGAAGGCACCACCGAGGCGAGCGGCGCGACGCGGCGCTTCGGTGGCGAGTTCACCGCGCGCTTCCAGATATCCGATTGGTTCTTCAGCGACGCCGAGGTCACCGTCACGAACCCGCGGTACCGCTCGAACGCGGGCAACGGCGACGCCATCGCGCTCGCACCGACGTTCACGTTTACGGCTGGGGCGGGCTTCCGCAAGCGATTCGAGGACTGGACTCCGTTCGCGGCCATGCGCGTGAAAGCCATCACGGACCGGCCCGCCGTCGAGGACGGCTCGCTCACGGCCGACGGCTTCGTCATCGTCGACGCGAACGCCGGTCTCCGGTGGAAGATGATCGAGCTCGCCGTCGACATCCAGAACCTCTTCGATTCCACGTGGCGTGAGGTGAACTTCGCGACCGACACCCGGCTTCCCTACGAGCCCGACGTCGTCTCGGGCATTCACTACTCTCCGGGGTGGCCGTTCACGGCGATCGGTCGCGCGACGGTCTATTGGGAGTAGTCGAGCGTCGGCGAACGCTTTCCGAACGCCACGCGGCCTATGAGGGGCGGCGTGGCACGTTCAATCGCCGTGGTAACCTGAGGCCCTCGTGTTGTCGCATCGCAGGCCCTTGGCGTTCGCGTGTTTCGCCGCGGTCGTGCTCGCGGCCGCGTGCGGGGACGATGGACCGCCCGCTACGACCTGCGTCCCGTTCGACCAAGAGCCTTGCTACGAGGGTCCCGCAGAGGTCGCCGGGATCGGCGCGTGTCGCATCGGAGTTCGCACCTGTCGGGCAGAGGGAGACGGCTTCTCGGCGTGCGAGGGTCAGGTGCTGCCGACGGACGAAGATTGCGGCACGGCGAATGATGACAACTGCGACGGCCGCGTGAACGAAGACTGCGTGTGCGTGCCCGGCACGTTCGAGGCTTGCTACACCGGTCCGCCGGGCACGCTCGGCGTCGGCGTCTGCAACAGCGGCCTCTGGTCGTGCAACGAGGACGGCGTCGGTCGCGGACCCTGCGAGGGCGAGATCGTTCCGACGGACGAGATCTGCGGGAACACGATCGACGACGACTGCGACGGCGTGGTCAATCAGCCGGACGCGTGCGTCTGTGCTCCCGGAGAGGTTCGCGCTTGTTACTCCGGGCCCGACGTGACGGAAGGCGTCGGCATCTGCGTTGCGGGGACCGAGACGTGCGCGCCCGAAGGCGGGACGTTCGGACCGTGCGTCGGAGAGATCACGCCGCAGACAGAGGATTGCGCGACGGACGAAGACGACGACTGCAATGGACAGAGCAACGAGCCCGATGCGGGCTGCAGCTGTACGCCCGGTGAAGAGCGCGCTTGCTACTCGGGGCCTGCCGCGACGCGTGGCGTCGGCCTCTGCGTCGCAGGGACGCAGACGTGCGTCTCCTCTGGTGAGGGTTACGGCGCCTGCATCGGCGATGTGACGCCGGTTCCGGAGAACTGCGGCACGCCCGACGACGACGACTGCGACGGCGTGGTGAACGAACAGAGCGCGGGCTGCGAGTGCTCGCCCGGCGATCAAGAGCTCTGCTACACCGGCCCACCGTTCACGCTGGGCGTCGGGACTTGCAAGTCAGGCTCACGCGTCTGCGGCGCGAGTGGGCACTGGGGAACGTGCGTGGGAGAGGTCGTCCCCGACGACGATCTCTGCTGGACGCCGCTCGACGAGAACTGCGACGGCTCGGTGAACGAGCCCAGCTCCGGGTGCTCCTGCACCGTCGAAGATCTGCAGACTCTCGCGAGCGAAGACTGCGTGCTCGACGCAGGCGAGACGGCGTGGCGCACACCGATCGTCGCGATGCCGCGGCGTCTCGCCGGAGACGAATACGGCTTCGCGACCATGCTGCTTCGTCGAGACGCCTCGTACGCGGCGTTCGAGCCCGTACCGGCGCCGATGACCGCGCGCGCGCTCATCGCGAGGCACGCTCCGAACGGCGACCTCTACTGGGGCAAAGAGCTCACCGGCGCGTTTCCCCCGGAGCTCAGTTACGCGCACAGCTACGAAATGAGCGTCGCGGACGACGGCGTCGTCGCGTTCACCGCACCGACCGTGAACAACGATCCCAGCGCGTTCGGCAGCGACTCGTGGACGTGGTCGGGCGCGTTTCGGTTGCTCTATTCCGTCGACCCCGATGGATACCCACTCTTCGCCGTGTCGGTGCCTCGGTTCGCGTCCGAGCCGAACACGGCTCTCCACGCGATCGCCGCCGACGACGACGGAGCCGTGTTCTACGCGAACGGTCCCGTCCAGTCGCATCTGCTTCGCTACGAGTCGGATGGCGAGCTGTCGTGGAACGTGAACCTCAACATGAGCCTCGACGATCTCGCGTTGGCTCCGACGGGAGATGGCGGCGTCGTCGTGGCGTTCACGACCAACGCGACGGTCACGCTCGGTCCACTGCCGCTGCCGCCGATCGCCGGATCCTCGTCCGACCTGGTGGTGGTGCGGTACACGCCGTTCGGCACCGTGCTTTGGGCCGCGCGTCCGCTGCCGTCGCCACAGATCACCTCTGCAGGGGCGCACGCCGGTGTCCTCTCGATCGTCGGGCCGACCGCACACGTGCGCCTCGACGCGAACGACGGAACCATCCTCGGCATCGAGACGTTGCCCGGGGCGATGGTGCCCGTCGCGCCGTTCGGCTTGGTCGGCACGGACGCCGTCGTCTACGGACTGAATCAGGCGCCATCGAGCAACTTCGGTCTCGGTCTGCTCGATCCTTACGGCGCGCAGGCGACAGGAACGTTCGTCGCGCTTCACGCCGCGGGCGGGACGCGGTGGGCGCGCGCGCCGCTCGCCGAAGAGGTCATGGTCGGAGGCGGCCCGCCGAACCTCGTGTTCGCCGCGTTTCGTACGACGAGCATGTTCGACTTCAACGGGGTGCCCGAGACGGTGATGACGCCGACCGTGTTCCTGACGCGGTTGGCTTATTGAGCGCGACGTCTCGCGTGGGCTGTCGGGCTCACGCGCGAGCGGAACGGATCACATCGCCGCTCGTCGCGCGCGCAGCGTGACGCGCACGGCGAAGTGGTCGGAGCGACCACCGGGGAGCACCGCCGCGTCCTCGAGGGCGAACTCGTCGCGATTGTAGAGGACGTGATCGAGGCGCTGCGTGAGCGGGACACCCTCGTAGTTCCAGTGCCACGTCACGGCGTCGGGAGCCTTCTCCGGGAGCGCGCTGACGAGCCCTTCTTCACCCAGGCCCGAGATGCCCCCAGCGTTCTCGGCCTCGTTGAAGTCGCCGGCCCAAAGCGTCGGCAAGCCCTCGTCGAGCTCCCGGCGGATCGCTGCGATCTCCGTCTCACGGTAGTGCCCCGTCGTGAAGTAGCCGCTGACCCAGCTCCCTGAGTCGCTGACCATCGGACGAAGGTGGACGTTCACGATCTGAACCGGACCTGCGTCCGTGCGGACGACGAGAATCGTCGCCGGAAACCATCCGACCGCGGATTCGACGACCTTCTCCGCTTCGATCGGAAAGCGGGACAACACCCCCGAGCCCCCTGGCATGAGCCGCTCGGGTGAATGAAACCGGATCTCGGGATACCTCGCGCCGAGTCGGGCGCGGATGGCGCGCTCCCAGACCTCGTTCGTCTCTTGGAGCAGGATGACGTCGGCGGTCGCGTCGTCGACCACGTCGACCGTGCTGCGATCTCCGGCGACGCCGTAGTTCATGTTGTACGTCACGAGGTGGAGCTCCGGACCGTTTGCCGCGGGCGCGGTCGTCGTCGCCGCGAGCGACGTCCCGGGCGTCGACGCGGCGCCGAGGCTCTGGGCGGTCGGAGCGACAGGGTGGTCCGCGCAGGCTGAGACCCCGAGACAGAGTCCGAGCCACAGCGTCGTCGAGAGGCAGAGCGTTGTTTTCGGCATGCCATCTTCGTCGTTTGGCGAGCGCGGCTGTGACGTCGGAGCTGGCTTTTCGGCGCATGATCGCGAGCCCAGAGCGTCGTCGCGGCGCGGCCCAACCTGGCACGTGCGACCCGCATTTGCGCACGAAACTGACGGATCGCCGGTGGCACGAGCGCTGCACAGCCCTCACCCGACATGACCATGCACCGAGCCTTGGCGTTCCTCTTCGCAGCCTCCCTCGTTCCCCTCGCCGCCGCGTGCGGCAGCACAGTCGTCTACGACGACGGCGATGGCGGCAACGGAGGCAGCGGCGGCAGCGGCGGCGGCGAGTGCGACGCGATCTGTGACGCCTACCCGAGCTGCGATGGCAACTCGTACGAGGTCGACAGTTGTCCGGATGGCGCGAACGATTCGGGCTGCTACGAGTCGACGCTGTGCTGCGCCACGATCTATTGCCAGCCCTACTGCAACGGCGGACCGGGTTGCGAGTGCGAGTCGCCGCCGATGTGCCCGCTCGACACGGTGCAAGTGCCGAGCTGCTCCGAAGACTTCGACTGCTTCTCGATCTCGGACTGCGGACTGACCATCTCGTGTCAGTACTCGAACACCTGCGACGGCTTCCCGTCTTGCGATCCGGGCGACGCAGAGGTCGACAGCTGTCCGACAGACGTGAATTGCTACGAGGCGTCTCTCTGCGGCTCGAGCATCTTCTGCATCGACAACTCGAACCCCGAGCACGGATGCCCCCAGACCGTGCCTGATGGTCTCGGGTGCAATCCGTCCTTCGATACGCAGATCTGCGACTACCCGACGAGCGACGATTGCTTCGAGAGCTACGCCTGCGAGGTCGGCGGTGACGCCGCGTTCTGGACGTTCATCGGCGGCGGCTGCGCAGGCAACGACGGCGGCGCCTGATCCCGGAGGAGCGGACCGTGGCGTCGCCGCGCTCGGCTCGACGGCCCCTCAGTACTTCTTTGCCGGATCGAGACCTAGGTCGCGCAAGACGTACTCGCGCAAGATCGGGATCTGCGGTCCACCGTGCGACAAAAGCGCGTCGTGGAATTTCCCGAGGTCGAACTTGTCGCCCAGGCCGCGCTTCACCTCGTCGCGTAGCTCGATGATCTGAAGCTTCCCGAGCGTGTAGGCGAAGTAGCCAGGATCGAACGTGCCGCGCGCGGCTTGCTCGCGCGCGGTCGCCTTGTCCTGCTTGCAGTCGTCCATGAACATCTTCTCGACGTCGGCGGTCGACATGCCCTTCACGTGAATGCCGATCGACGCGACGAAGCGGCAGTTGCGAAGGAGCGCGTCGCTCAGCTGGCCGAGCTTGGTCGCCGGATCGTCGGCGCGAAAGCCCTCGTCGACCATCATCTGCTCTCCGTAGTGCGCCCAACCTTCGACGAACGAGTACGCCTCGAGCGCCTTTTGCGTGCGCGTCTTCGACTTGCGAAGCCAGAGGCTCTGCAAGAAATGTCCGGGCATCACCTCGTGGACGCTCGTGGCGAGCAGCGTTCCGTAGCTCATCACGTACTCGTCTTGCTCCTTCTTCGACCACTTCGGATCGGGGAGCGTGATGTAGTAGTACGCGTCGAGAGCGGGCGAATCGAAGGGGCCCGGGCTGTTCAAGAAGGCGGCGTTCCACCGCATGAACGGCGGAGACTCTTTGACGACGACCTTGCCGCCGTTCGGGATCGTCGCGAGATGCTTCTTCTCGATGAAGGCGCGCGAGTCCGTGACGAGCGACGTCGCGACGTCGAGGAGCTCGGTGGCCTTCGGGCGCTTCGGTTTCACGCCCTTCTTGACGAGATCCTCGTAGGCCTTCTTGTTCTTCGCGAGATCGTCGTCGGCCATCTTCTCGAGAGACTCGAGCGGGACGTCGAGCGCCTCTTGCACGCGGAGGAGCTTCTCGAAGCGCGCCTTGCCGAGGACGTGGCTCTGGTCGGCGCGCGGCAGCTCCGACTTCTCGAGCCACGTCGCGACGCCGTCTGCTTCGTCCGCCAGCTTCTTCACTGCGGCGGTCGCGTCGTCCTTGAGCTTCGCGTCCTTCACCCCGGCGATGATCCCGACGACGTCGCCGCGCAGGTATTCGCCGTAGCCCTTGTAGACCTTGATGTCCGTCTCGACGAACGACTTCGGCAGCGGCCCGACCAGGTTCTTCTTGATGTTCTCGACCTGCGGCAGCGACTTCGTCACGTGCGTCAGCAGCGCGCGGATGCGTTGATCGAGCGGCGCGTAGTCACGCACGAGATACGAATCGAGGGCGAAGAGCTCTTCGTAATACTTCGGTCGGCGCTTCCACTCGGTCGTGTCGTTCAGCTGAAAGAGCTCGTCCTGGCAGGCCAGATCGAGCAACCGCACGTCGAGACGATGATCCGGATCGGCCGGCGGCGTCGCGATCTCGGGGGCGAGCTCTCGCCGAATCCATTCGAGCGCACGCGCGCGATCCGCGATGCCGGCCGCCGAGTAGTCACCCACGCGACCATCGCACTCGGCATGCATCCCGAGCCAACGACACGTGTCCGGTCGACCGATGAGGAACGTGTCGAGGAGCTGGTCGTACGTGGACGGCTCCGACGGCGGAGTCGCGCTGGTGACGGCGCTGTCCGTCGACGTCGCGGTCTCGGCAGGCAGGGCGGGCTCGGGCGTAGCCGGCGAGCCGCAGGCGGCGACGCCCAGCCAGACGAAGAGGGGCAGCACCGAGAGGCGAACGCAGGAAAAGAGACGAGTCGACATGCTCACTCCGATTCGATGGCGCGCCGAACGATGACGTCGACGTGCGCGAGGGCGTGGTCCAGATCGAAGAGGCGCGAGAGCTCGTCCGGATCGAGCAGCGCCTGAATGTCGGGATCCGCGCCGAGGTTTTCGCGGAACGTCCCGTCGCCGGAGAAAGCGCGCATGGCGCTCTTCTGCACGAGCTCGTAGGCCTTCTGGCGGGGTCGACCCTTCTTCACGAGGGCGAGGAGGATGGCTTCGCTGAAGAAGAGGCCGCCGGTCTTGTCGAGGTTCTTCTTCAGGTTCTCGGGATAGACGACCAGGCCCGCGACGAGCTGCGTCGCGCGATCGAGCATGTACGCCGTGGTCGTGGTCGCGTCGGGCGCGATCATGCGTTCGACGGACGAGTGGGAAATGTCTCGCTCGTGCCAGAGCGCGATGTCTTCGAGAGCCGGCGTGACGGCGGCGCGGACGACCCGCGCCAGGCCGCAGAGGTTCTCGCTCGCGATGGGGTTTCGCTTGTGCGGCATCGCCGACGAGCCCTTCTGACCGACGGTGAACCGCTCCTCGGCCTCGGCGACCTCGGTTCGCTGCCAGTGTCGAACGTTCGTGGCCAAGCGCTCGATCGCCGCGGCGAGGAGCGCGAGCGCCGAAAAGAGCGCCGCGTGTCGATCGCGCGCGACGACCTGCGTGCTCACCGTCTCGGCGCCGAGCCCGAGCTTGCCGAGCGCGCGCGCTTCGATGGCTGGCGTCAGGTGCGCGTACGTCCCGACGGCGCCGGCGATCTTTCCGACGGCGATCTCGGTCCTCGCGGCGCGCAGTCGCGTCCGAGCGCGCTTCGTCTCCGCCAAATGGCCTGCGAGCGCGAGGCCGAACGTGATCGGCTCCGCGTGGATGCCGTGGCTGCGCCCGATCATCGGCGTCTTGGCGTGCTCCATCGCGCGAGTGACGAGCGCCTCGATGAAGGCGTCGGTGCGTACGAGGATGGCGTCGGTCGCCTTCGTCAAGAGGACGGCGAGCGAAGAATCGAGCACGTCGCTCGAGGTCATGCCCAGGTGAAGCCAGCGCGCCGGCTCGCCGGCGAGCTCTTCCACGTGCGTCAGGAACGCGATGATGTCGTGCTTCGTCGTCTTCTCGATCTCTTCGATGCGAGCCGGATCCAGGACGAGGTTCTTGCCGCGCAGGCTCGCGGCGGTCCCAGACGGGACGTGGCCGGCCTCTTCCATCGCTTCGCACGCGGCGAGCTCGACCTCGAGCCAGGCGGCGTAGCGCGCGCGAGAGGACCAAAGCTCGGCGAAATCAGCGGGTGTGTAGCGCGGAATCATCGGAAGCCGGCCTATCTCATGGCAGGACGATGGCGGCGAGCGTCGTGCGCCGCCCTGCGTCAGGACCACCCCCGAGCGCCGTCCCGTCGGCCGAGAAGGCTTTCTTCTCACGCAGGAGACGTCGTCATGAGCTCGTCCACTCCTTCCGCCGGGGATCCCGGCGGAGAACCCCTCCCCGCCGGGGGTGCGCTATCGTCGCGCGCTGCCGGCAGCTGGCCGTCACTCGCATCGATGGTAGGAACGCAGATCGCCGAAGAGGTCCGCGAGCTCGCGAAGCTGGCCATCCCGCTCATCCTCGGCTTCGTCGGCAACAACCTCATGGGTCTCGTCGACACGGCGATGGTCGGCCGCGTCGGCGCGACCGAGCTCGCTGGCGTCTCGATCGGCAGCGGTCTCTTCTTCACCGTCACCGTCGGCGGGATGGGGATCGTCTTCGGCATGGATCCGGTGGTCTCGCAGGCGCTCGGCGCAGGTGAGGGCGCACGTGCGCGGGCGGCGTTCCGAGCGGGCTTGCGACTCGGCGCATGGGTCGCGGTGCCGTGCGTCTTGGCGCTCCTCGCTGTCCCGTACGCGCTGCCGCTGCTCGGCATCGACGCGGGAGTGAGCGCCGCGGCGAAGGGCTTCCTCTTCGCGCGCGCGCCCGGCGCGGTGCCGTTCATCATGATGATGGCGCTGCGCAGCTTCCTCCAGGCGCGCGGGAAGACCTCGCCGCTCGCCTACGCGACGATCGTCGGCAACATCGTCAACTTCCTCGGCAACGTCTTGCTGATCTTCGGCGACTCGAGCCTCGAGCGAGTCGGTCTCCCCGGGATCGGTCTGCCGGCGCTCGGCGTGGTCGGTGCGGGCCTCGCTTCGACGTTCGCGACCGTAGCGCAGCTCCTCGTGGTGCTGCGTGCCCATCGAAGACTGCCTGCGGTCGACGGGGGCGGCGACACGAACGTGCCTCTCTCTCGCTTGCTCCGAATCGGCGTTCCGATCGGGATCACGTTGGTCGCAGAGATTGGAGCGTTCACGCTGGCAGGTCTCTTCGCCGCGCGGCTCGGACCGAACCCAGGCTCGGGCCATCAGGTCGCCATCATGCTCGCGAGCCTCACCTTTAACGTGGCGATGGCCGTCTCGAACGCCGCGAGCGTTCGCGTCGGACACGCGGTCGGCCGCGGTGACACGCCTGCTGCCAGAAAGAGCGGGCTCGTCGCGCTCGGTCTCGTCGTGTTCTACATGTCGCTCACCGCGATGGTGTTTCTCGGCTTTGCGCGGCCGCTCGCCAAGATCCTCACCGATCGAGACGGCGTGCTGCTTGCCGCGATCCCGCTCATCCACATCGCTGCGGCGTTTCAGATCTTCGACGGTGTGCAGTCGGTCGCAGCCGGCGTGCTTCGAGGCCTCGGCGAGACGAGGAGCGTCACGGCCGCGAACCTCATCGGCTACTACGTCATCGGATTGCCCGTCGCGTTCGTTCTCTCGATCACGTTCGGGATGGGCGCACAGGGGCTGTGGTGGGGCCTCTCTGCGGGGCTCGCGTTCGTAGCGATCACGCTCACGTGGCGGTTCATCGCTCGCTCGTCACGCCACGTCGAACGCGTCGCGTAGCGTGCGCTTCGCCCGCGTGGGTCGGGGTCCTTCGGGACGCCGACCCGCGCGTCAGCGGCGCGCCTTCGCTGAAGCTTCGAGGGCCGCCGCCTCGACCTCGGCCGCGTAGAGCTCCGCGGTGCCTGGACCCGGAGGCGGCGTGCTCGGCGTGATGACGACGCGGCTCGGCGCCTCGGTCGCGGCCGAGCCGAACGCCGGATCGATCCGCACACGCGTCGGCGCGGGGATCGCCATCATCATCTGGCCGAGCTGGTGCGCGTCGTGCTCGAGCGCTCCGTCGGCGCGTCCGCGATCGTGCGCGCGCTTTCCTGTCGGGAACTTCGCCCGGACGAAGCCCATGCCCACGAATAGACCCCAGCAAATGCTCGGGTATTGAAACCACCAGTTGGACCCGCTGCCGAAGAAATTCATGAGGAAGAAGAAGGCCACGAACACGCCCCAGATGGCGGCTTGGCGCTTCACCTTCATCATCATGCGCTGTCGCTCGGCCTCGGATGGCTCGACGGCGCCGCGCTTCACGAGCTCGGTCATCGTGCGCTGGACGGAGCCGGCGTCGAGACCCATGCCTCGCGCGCAGGCGGCGACCTCTTCGAACCGAAGCTGACGAGGTTGCGACGTGAGCGCGCGGTCGAACACGTCGATGAGCTCCTTCGCGCTGTACCGGCGCGACAGCGAGAGCGGCATCGGAATCACGCTGGGGATGGGCGTCTCGAAATGCGCTGCGCCGCCGACGGCGGTGCCGAAGGACGTCGGTGACCACGTAGATGGAGGCGTGGATCCGGCGGGTGTCGGTTGGGAGCTGACCGCGGTCGAGGCGGCGCGCGGCGCGTGCTCGACCGAAGGGCGTTGCGACGCGTCATCGATCGTCTTCGTGTCCAGGGTCGAGAGCAGCTCGCTCATCGACGCGAAGCGCGCGTCAGGCTTCTTTTCGAGGGCACGGAAGATCGCGCTCACGAGCTCGGGCGGAATTCCGGACGAGGCGCTGAGCGGCGCGGGTTGCTCGGTCATGATGCTCGCGATGAGCGCGAGCGCGTCGCTCCCGACCCAAGGCGTGCGCCCGGTGAAGAGCTCGTACGCCGTGACGCCCCACGCAAACTGATCCGCGCGGCCGTCCACGGGCTCGCCGCGGATCTGCTCGGGCGCCATGTACATCGGCGTCCCGACCTTGATGCCGTCCGCCGTGAGGGTCGCGAGTGACGCGTCGGTCGGCGCGCTCGCGTCGGTCGCACCGCGCGCACGGCGCGCGATGCCAAAATCGAGGACCTTCACGCGGCCGTCGGTGCGTACGAGGACGTTCTCGGGTTTGACGTCCCGATGGACCAGCCCGGCCGCGTGCGCCGCGTCGAGCGCCCGCGCGACTTCGACCAGGATGCGCGCGCGCTCGAGCGGCGCCGCGTCGGCGTCGGCGACGATCGATCGAAGCGTTCGACCCACGACGAGCTCCATCGCGATCCACGGCGTCTCGTCGATCTCGCCGACGTCGTAGACCGAGACGACGTTCGGGTGGTCGAGCTTCGCCGCGGCGCGCGCCTCGCGGAGCAGCCGCGCGCGCGCGTCTCCGTCGCTGTCGTCTTTGACGAGAACCTTCAGGGCGACGCGGCGATCGAGCCTCTCGTCGTACGCGCGAAACACGCGGCCCATCCCGCCCTCGCCGAGCGCGTCCTCGACCCGATAGCGGTCGACGAGATCGCCGGGCTTGATCATGCGCGACGTCCGTCCACGGGCTCAGACCTCGCGTGCGGCGCGAGGCGCTGCGAGCCAAGCGAGGGACAGGAGGAGCGCATGGGACACCGCATTCGGAATGAGCGAAGCAGATAGCCCACGTCGGGCTTGGCGAAAATGATGGCCCGTCCGACCGTCGCCCAGCGAGAGTGCTTTGTGGGCACTACGCAGCGGACCTGCGTCAAATGGGCCGGCAATTCACCCCGCAAGGTCGCGCGCGCTCGCGCGACTCAGGGCTTTCCCGGGTTCGCTTTTCGAGACGTCGCCGCCTTCGCGAGGCCGCCCTCCCGATCGTCGGAAGCCGCAAAGGCCTCTCCGGTCGCGACGTCGACGAGGATCACCTTCGCGTCACCGAGCGGAATGAATGACGAGACCAGCTTGTGCCCGAGCTTCGTCAGGCCTTCCTTCACCGCCGCGACGGGCTCGCGCGACTTCTCGAGGCGGACCTGGTCCGGGACGAGCTGCGTGTGGACGCGTCCACGCGCGACTGCCTTGTCGACCGGCATTTGGTAGTCGACGAGGTTCTGCACGAGCTGCGTCACGGTGTTCGGGATCGTGTCGCCCCCGGGCGATCCGACGACCAGGACGACCTTGCCGTCGCGGCTCACGATGGTCGGGCTCATCGAGCTGGCCATGCGCTTTCCGGGCGCGGGCGCGTTCGGTCCGCTCGGAGAGAACGCGCCGAGCGCATTCGACAACACGACGCCAGTTCCCGGGACGACGACCTTTGCACCGAAGCTCGCCGAGAGCGTGACCGTGCAAGAGACCGCGTTGCCGTCCGCGTCGACCACGGAGAAGTGCGTCGTCTCGGGGGATTCTTTCTTGGCGGCCCAGGCTTTCGCAGCATCCGGATCCAGCTCGCTCGCCGGCGTGGAGCGCGCAGAGTCGATCACGGGTTTGTGATTTTTCACATAGCGATATGACAAGAGGCGCTCGACGGTGCCCGGCGGGACGGTGTCTCCGTAGAAGTCCGGATCGGCGCCAACCTCACGGCGATCGCGATACGCGCGCTTCGCCGCTTCGAGGAACAGGTGATAGGCGGCCGGCGTATCCTTGTCGGCGATGGGCGTGTCCGCGAGCTCGAGCGCGCGCAACGTTTCGAGGACCGCGACGCCGCCCATCGATGGCGGAGGCATCGTCTCGACGGTGAAGCCTCGGTAGCGGATCGAGAGCGTCTTGCGAATGACAGGGTGGTACGCGGCGAGGTCCGCCTTCGTCACGTCGCCGCCGTTCTTCTTCATCGCCAGCTCGAAGAGGTCGGCGTTCTTCCCGGCGTAGAAGCCTGCGTCGCCGTCCCTCGCGATCGCCTCGAGCGTGGCGGCGAGATCTTTCTGGATCAGGCGATCTCCTGACGCGAGAGGCTCTTTGCCGTTCGCCTTGCCGAAGATTGTGCGCGCGGCCGCGTCGCTCTTCAGGTGTCCCCATTGAGCTTTGATGCTCATCGCCGCGCGCGGGCTAATCTTGTGACCCTTCTTCGCGAGGCGAATGGCCGGGGCGAGCACGACGGCGAGCGGCAGCGACCCGAGCTTCTCGCGCGCCAGATCGAGCCCCGCGACCGTTCCCGGCACCGCCGTCGATGCGTACCCGAAGGCGCCCGCGTCGACCTCTTTCAGGACCTTCTCGACCGTCACCGCGGCGGGGGCCGTCTCTCGAAAGTCGATGGCGAACGAGTCTCCGTTCGCGAGACGCACGACCATGAAGCCGCCGCCGCCGAGGTTACCGGCCGACGAGTGCGTGACCGCGAGCGCGTAGGCGAGCGCAACGGCTGCGTCGATCGCGTTGCCCCCCTGCTCGAGGATCGAGATCGCAGCCTTCGTCGCCTCGGCGTCGACGCTCGTCGCGACCCCGAGCTTGCCGTGCACGGCGCCGCCAGTCGTGAGCTGAATCGGCGGGATCGGATCGGCCGGCGCCGCGACCTCGGGTCCATCATCGACCGCCAGAGCGCTGCCCGTCGTCGTCGCGGATGCGGCTGGCCCCGAGGGCGTCGCGGCCGTCGCATCGCCGGTGATTGTGGATGGAGCCGGATCTCCCGGCGCCGCCGTGGTCGGCGCGCGATCCGCGCACGCCATCAGCGCGAGGGCAATGAACCCCATGCCGACCGAAGGTCGGACAGCGAAAATGCCGAGCCTCCGCATGCCGACCGTTTCTACCACGAGCCCTCCGACACCTCGCGGATCAACGCCCCCGCGCGCACCGGCTCTTCCCAGCCACAAAAGCGAGGCGCCCCCTCTCGCATCTCGGCGAGAGAGGGCGCTCGGCGGTGCGCAGGCTCGAGCCCGCGCGGCGAGTGATCACTTCTTGTTGCGACGAATGCGGCGAGCGGCGGTCATGCCGGCGGCGGCGAATCCGAGCGCGAGCGCGCCGAAGCCGATTCCCGCGCTGCTCTGTTCTGGGGCTGCACTGCAGCTCGCGGACGCTTCTGCGGACCCAGTGCAGGTGTTGCCGGTGCACTCCCCCTCGGCGCTGTAGGTGACCTCGATGTTGAACGCCGCTTCGATCGCCGCGACGCAGCTATCGACGTTCGAGGTGTCGATCCATTGGCCGTTGCAGAAGAGGCCGCCCGACGGCGCGTCACACGAGCCCTCGCAGCCGCCCTGCAGGCTGGCTTGGCAGTTTGCGTATCCGGATGCTTGGCAGTCGATCTGACACTCGAGCTCGCTCGAGGCCGTGCACTCGCCGGTGCAGCAGCCCTGGCACTGGCCGGTGCAGTCGGGCGGGTTGCCCTCGCAGTTGGCAGAGCAATCGGCCTGGCACGTCGCCTTGCATGACGCCTGGCACTCCGCCTTGTCATCGGCGGCGGAGCATTGGCTCGAGCAATCGCCGGTGCAGTTGCCCTCGCAGTAGGCGTTGCAGTCGAAGTTGCCGCCGTTGCACTCCGTCTCGCAGGTGCCCTGACAGCTGCCGGTGCACGACACCTCGGGCACTTTGGGACAGCTGGCGTCGCAGTCGACCTTGAGGCTGGCCGCGCACTCTGCCTGGAACGAGACCGGCGTGCAGTTCAGCTTGCACTCGCCCGGGTCTGCGACGACCTCGCAGTCGATGGAACCGCTGCCCCCGAAGAAGATGTCACCGCAGGCGTCGAGCGCCTCTGCGTGAGCCGATTGGGCAACGAAGAACGAGCCCGAGAGGGCGGCGGTGGCGAAGATCAAGCGTAGGGCAGGTCGCATGAGTGGTTTCTCTCCTTGATGACGGGGGGACCGTCGACAGGATAAGCAAGACGGGGGCCGGGGCGCGAGATTCAACGCGCATTCCCGCGAATTGTGCAGACAGCAGGAATACGTCGCCTTCCGACCTTCGATCGGAACGCCGCGTGTTCGTGCCGAAATTGGCGTCGATTTCGCGGGATCGCGGCCTTCCGAGCGAGCCGAGCTCGACGGCGCGGCTTTGCGGATCTCCCGCGGGTCGTGAAGCGGCGTTGACGCTGAACGGGGCGTGGCTGCCTCGGTCGCGCAGCTACTCGAGCTTGTTCGAGACCGTGCCCGGTCCGTAGCGAGCGATGATGCCGTTCCTGGGTTGGCCGGCCTTTGCGGTCGAGATGAAGTCGCCGCCAGCCGCCCAGATCGCGCCTGTGTCGTCGATCCACGTGGCGTGGAGGTCGCCGTGGGGCGCCTTGGTGAACTCGTCGTGCCACTCGCCGTCGACCTCGCGTTGCTTCAGGCCGCCGTTGCCGACGAGCGAGAGCGACGCGCCGCCAGGCGTTCCGCAGAAGACGCCGTTGACGTCGTTGCCGAAAGACTTGTCGACCTTGGTCCACGTGGTGCCGTCGTACGCGAGCAGGTCTCTTCCGCCGACTGCGTAGACCTCTGTCGAGCTGCAGCCATGGATCGTGAGGAGGTTGCCGCCCGAGATCGGCGGGTCGACGTCGATGAACCAATCCGGCCCCTTCTTGTGCCAGATGAGGCCCGCCTCACCGACGATGAAGAGGTCGTCGGAGCTGGTCCCCCAGACCTTGAAGTGCGTGCGTCCGAGCGGCGCGCCTGGGAGCGTCTCGGGCGACCACGAATCACCGTCCCAATGCAGCACGACGTCGTCGGGGCCACCGGTTCCGGGCACGCCGCCGACGGCCCACGCGTCGTGGGGCGCGAAGGCCATGACCCCCCAGATCGTCGCCGTCGTCCCGGAGTCGTAGTCCTCGAAGCTCGTCCCGTCGAAATGCGTGATGCGACCGTTTTCGCCGGTCATCCAGACGTCCGTGTCGCTCGTCCCGTAGACCCACCAAAACGAATCGGCGCCGCCCGGGGAGAGCTCTTTCCAATTCTTACCGTCGAAATGCAGCACGAGCGCGTCGAAGCCGCTGTTCTTGAGCGGACCGCCGACGGCATAGACACTCTTCGAGCTGGTACCCCACACCGACAGCAGCGCGCGATCGAGCGCGCCCTGATCGAAGACGGCCTGCCACGCAGGCTCGCTCGAGCCGCCACCGGCGCCGCCCGTTCCCCCGCCGCCGCCGCCACCACCAGGGCCGCTCGTGGTGCCGTCGTCGGGGCAGCCGGCCGTCATGATCGCGCCGATAGCGACCATCGAAACAGAGAGCCCGAAGCCGAGTCGTCCCGAGATTCCATCGACCGAACGTCGCAGAGCCATGTTCATCCCCCGTTGCCGCCGGCGCCCGTGTCGCACGGATCGCCGAGGACGTAGCCGCCCTTGCAGATGCAGAGACACTCCGCCTCGAACTCCGGCTCTGCGCAGCTCGGCACGACGCTGACCGTCGTCTCGGCCGTCTTGCCATCCGCGTCGACGATCGAGAGCTCGAGCGTGAAGGGGCTGTCGTAGATGTCGACCGACGTCCACGTGTTGTGGCACATCGGCACGTTCGCATAGCTCGCGAGCTCGGCCGGCGCGCTGCGCCCCCAACCATCCATCGAGCTGTCGGCTTGCAGGTTGACGGTGCGGGTATCGAAGCGCACCTGGTGCGAGGTCGGATCGCGGAGCGCTCCGGTCAACGTCGCCGCACACGGATCGAGGTTCGTCGCGCGAACGCCGACGTAGACGACGCGACCACCCTGAGGTGGAAGCAAGAGGTCGACGTTTCCGTCCGCGGTGATCGGATGATCGGCGTCGTCGGCGCCGTAATAGAACGCCTCGAGCTCGATGTCCTTCGACGCGTCGCCGAGATAGGGGAGCGTGCAGGCGATGCCGGACGAAGACGACGTATCCGTCGACGACGAGGTCGCGTCCGTCGTGTCGTCCGGGCACGCCCCGAGCGGCAGCGCCAAAAAGCACGCTGCCGCGATCGCATGACGGTGGTTCACGGCTTACCGGCTCCGGCCTCGGGTCCGATTCAGAAGCAGTTCACGTCGGCGCTCTTCGGGTAGTAGTAGACGAAGATGTTGCAGTGCTCGTTGCGGTCGACCTGGCCGCCGAACGTGTAGCAACAGTCGAGCTGATCGTCGGGCGTGCCGTTCTTCATTTGATCGAACGCGTTGAGACCGTCGCAGCCGATCTCCGGCGGGGGCTCGACCCACTGGTACGAGCAGTCGTAGAAGACGCCGCCCAGCTTCGGGATGGTGGCGACGTCGTCGCCGTAGCTCATGTCCGGATCGGCCCACGCCGTCGACGAGTAGAACTCTGCAGACGCGTCGGGATGAGAGGTCGAGGTCCCGTCCCACGTGAACATGTCGAACTGCTTGCCGCGGCTGTGGAAGTGACCGTTCGCTCCGATGATCGTCACCGGCTCGTCGCCCGCGACCTGGCAGCTGCCCGAGAACTTCGGGTTCGGGTTGCTCTGGCAGATTCGGATCGACTGCTTCGTCGCGAAGAGCGTCCCCATCTCGTACTTCACCTGTGACGCGTCCTCGTGCCAGAGGTTGACGTAGACCTCTCCGGCGCCGCTCGGCGTCGCTTGGGTGCTCGCGTTGACGAAGTGCGACTGCAGCATGATCCACTCGTCGGGCTGCAGCTCGTTCGCGACGCCCTCGGGATAGGTCCAGTCGAGCGTGCCGTCCTGCTGAGAGTTCGCGACCAGCGGCCAGTCGGCCCACGCGGCGCTGTTGAAGCACGCGCCCTTGCCATTTTTGGAGATGTATTGAGTGTTCACGTTCGGATCCATCCCGTTCGCGGACTCGGGCGTGATGGTTCGAACGCGGAAGATGTTGAAGTGGTGCGAGCCCTCGTTCTGCGCGATCTGAATGTGGTTGACGTTGAGCGGCTTCGAGTCGTCGAGGCCCGCTTTCTTCATCAAATCGCCGACCTTGTAGAAGAAGCAGCTCTGCACCTCTTCTCCGGCGCCGACCGGCTGCGGTCCGGTGCGAATCTGGACGCCCTGGCCCTCTGGCGGGGGATCGAGGAGCGTCTCCGGGTCGGGGTTCGTCTCCGGGTCGTCGGGGCAGCCCGGCAAGACAGAGAAGCCAACGGCGACGAGGGCGAGGAACGAGAGGCTGGCAAGGCGGTGCATGGTGAGTCTCCGGGTTGCAAGATTCGGGCGAAACGCCGTTCACCGCAAGGATGCCGGGTGTTTCCCCAAAAACGAGGGCCTCGTGGCACAAGACGGCTCGGGCGACCCTGACGGCGATGTCACCTGCTACGGTGGCGAGCGATGGCTGAGAAGGGCTGCGGCAAGCACACCGAGATCGGCGCGAACGACCACGTGCGCATCACGCAATGCGCATGCGGCACGGTGCACCTCACGTTCTTGAAGAACGGAGTCACCGTGCGCATGAACGAAGACGGCCTTCGACAGGCGACGCGCAGCATGATGCTCGCCGTCGATCGCGTCGATGAGTCGACGAGCGTCTGCGTGAACTGAGCGCGCGCAGCGTCTCGAGGGTGCGCGAAACGCGAAGACCCGCGCAGGCTCTTCGCCGGCGCGGGTCTCCTGAACGGACCGAGGAAGGTCAGCGTTTGTCGAGCGGCACGTAGTCGCGCGCGTTCGAGCCGGTGTAGATCTGCCGCGGCCGGCCGATCTTCGTCGACGGCGTCTCGTGCATTTCCTTCCAGTGGGCGATCCAGCCGGGGAGGCGGCCGAGCGCGAAGAGCACCGTGAACATGTTCGTCGGGAAGCCGAGCGCGCGGTAGATGATGCCGCTGTAGAAGTCGACGTTCGGGTAGAGCTTGCGGTCGACGAAGTACGAGTCCTCGAGCGCGGCTTCTTCGAGCCGCTTCGCGATGTCGAGCAGCGGATCGTTGATGCCGAGCTTCTTGAGGACGCGGTCAGCGGCCGTCTTGATGATCTTCGCGCGCGGGTCGAAGTTCTTGTAGACGCGGTGGCCGAAGCCCATGAGGCGAACGCCGCTGGTCTTGTCCTTCGCCATCGTGACGAACTTCTTCACGTCGCCGCCGTTGGCCCTGATCTGCTGGAGCATCTCGACGACCTCTTGGTTCGCGCCGCCGTGGAGCGGGCCCCAGAGGGCGCAGATGCCGGCCGCGATCGAGGCGAAGAGGTTGGCCTGCGCGCTGCCGACGAGGCGCACGGTCGACGTGGAGCAGTTCTGCTCGTGGTCGGCGTGCAGGATGAGCAAGAGGTTCATCGCGTCGCGGATGTCCGGGTCGACGTGGTACGGCTCGGCCGGGACGCTGAACATCATGTTCAAGAAGTTCGAGCAGTAATCGAGGTGATTCTGCGGGTAGACGAACGGCTGCCCGACGCTCTTCTTGTACGAGTACGCGGCGATGGTCGGCACCTTCGCGAGAAGGCGCGCCATCGTGATGTCGAGGACGGCCGTGTTCTGTACGTCGAGCGCGTCCGGGTAGTAGCTCGAGAGCGAGCAGACCATCGAGCTCAGGATCGCCATCGGGTGCGCCGTCGACGGGTAGCCGTCGAAGAAGCGCTTCATGTCCTCGTGGATGAGGCTGTGGCGGGTGAGCGAGTTCGTGAACGCCTCGAGCTCGGTCTTGTTCGGGAGCTTCCCGTAGATGACGAGGTACGCGACCTCAACGAAGCTCGACTGCGAACCGAGCTGCTCGATCGGGTAGCCACGGTAACGAAGGATGCCCTTCTCACCGTCGAGGAACGTGATCGCGCTGGTCGTCGACGCCGTGTTCATGAACGCGGGGTCGAGCGCGACGTAGCCCGTCTTGCCTCGGAGCGCGGCGATGTCGATCGCGCGCTCCTTCTCTGTACCTTCCACCACCGGAAGATCGATGGTCTGGTCGTTCCCCCCGACCGTCACCGTCAACTTGGCCTGCTCAGACACCACGGCCTCCTTCGGGCTCGCGAGAACAATCTTGTTGAGCGTGGTGTACACGCTCGCGCGCGGGTGACTGTCGCCAAACCCACGCGGGCGGCTGGAAGCTAGCACGAGACGTCGGGCGACCGATCGACACTTTCGAATCGCGTGGTTCGGCGATCTGATTCGGCGGTTCGACCGTCAGGGTTCGACCGTGAGGGGTCGACCGTGAGGGTTCGACCGTGAGGGTTCGACCATGAGGGTCGGCGTTCATCTCACGCTTCGATCGCGCGGCCCGACGGAGAGCTGATAATACGGATAGCGTGGTGAACGTCGCTCGGAAGGGCCCGCGCTTCACGATCTTTGGCGAGCGCGCGTCTCATCCGCGGGCGCTCGAGCTGGCAGAGTCTGCCCACGCCCTCCTCCTTCGCTACGCGAGCGAGGTCGTGGCGAAGTACTCGCTCTGCCCCTTTTTGCACAACGTCGAGACGGGCATGGGCGACGTCGGCATCGTCCTCGACGTGGAGCCGAGCATCGAGACCGGACAAGCTGCCATCCGCGAGCTCGGCGGGCCCGTCATTCATCTCGCCTATCCGCTCGCTACGGGGACCGCCTCTCCCTTCGAGCGCTTCGGTTCGAAGCTCGCCCAGTCACTCCGCGGCGTCGTGCCGGACCCGCTGGTGCACGCGACGTTTCATCCGGCGCTGACGGGCGGACGAGAGAACGCGCATCGCCTCATCGGCCTCTTGAGACAATCGCCGGATCCGTTCGTGCAGTTGATCCCTCCTGGCATGATGCAGGGTGGCACCGTGCTCGTGACGCCGTCTGCGACCGGAGAGCTCGCCTTGCCGGACATGATCGACGTACCGCAAGGCAACGAGAGCCGCGCGGACGCGATGTACCGACGACTGATGACCGACGGCGTCGACTCGGTGCTCTCGCTGCTCGAGTCGATGCGCACCGAGCGCGAGTCGACGTACGGCGCCCTCGCGCGAGAGATCGCCGCGAGCGCGTAGAGGCGTCGTCCCTCTCGCAGAGGCAGCGACGACAAACGTCGAAAGGCGAGCACCCTGTCGAGTAGCTCGCCTTGCGGACGTGGCGAAAAACTAGGGACAGTCCCCAGCGTGTCGCTAGCTCAGGCGACGGCTTCCTTGACCGCCTTGATCGGGCGGGCGCGGACCGACTTGCTCGCGGGCTTCGCCGGGAACGTCATCGGCTGCTTGGTGAACGGGTTGATGCCCTGGCGCGACTTCGTCGCCGGCTTCTTCACGACGCGGAACTTCGCGAAGCCCGGCATCGTGAACATGCCGCTCTTCTTGAGCTCCTTGTACCCGACATCGCTGAGTGCCTCGATGATCGACTTCACCTGCTTGCGCGAAACATCACCGACGGACTCGACGAGGGCATTGATGAGCTGGCTCTTGCTCATCGCGCCGGCCTTCTTGCTGTCCTTCTTCTCGGTCTTCTTGCCTGCCATGGGATCCTCTTCTCTGTGATCGAGCTGGTGCCGGCTCAGCGTTGGCCAGCTGTTTTCTCGGGGTTTCCCCCTGAAATCGCGCCGAGCTAATCACAGGTCGATCGGCAGATCCAGAGGCGATCGGTCGCTTACTCCTTCTTTTTGGCTGTATTTGGATCGCTCGACGTCCGGACGCACCGGGCGAGACCGCCTTCGAAGAAGAGCTACCGGCGGATTTCCGGCCGGTTTCAAGCAGTTTTGGGGGCTCTTTGCCCCACTTCACGAAGGTGTGGGACGTACAGCGACGACGAGTGATCTACGATGGCCGCGGATGTTCGGCCTTCGATCCGTCACGCTCATGCTGGGTTTCGCCGTGGTCTTGACCGCGTCGGTCGCCGACGCGGCGCCTTCTGCGAAGGACAAAGCGAGCGCGCGGACGCTCTGGGTGAAGGGCAAGCGCCTCGCCGCGCAGAAGCAGAACGATGCGGCGATCGAGGCGCTCGAGGGTGCCGTCGCGCTCGATCCGAAGGTCCAATACGAGCTCGACCTCTCGCGAGCGCTCGCGGACGAGGGCCGCTTGATCGAAGCGCGCGAGCACGCAGAGACGGCCGTGCGCAGCACGGAGAAGAACGCCGACAAGGCGAAGAAAGCGGCGAAGGACCTCTCGGCGACGATCGGTCCTCGCATTCCTTCTCTCCGCGTCGAGGTGAAGGGCGTCGCCGCGACGGAAGCGAAGGTGACGCTCGATGGCGAGCCCTTCGAGATCGGCGTCGACGCGCCAATCGATCCTGGCGATCACACGGTCGAGGGGCGCGCGGCCTCGCAGCCGAGCGTCTCGAAGGCCGTGACGGTGAAGGAAGCCGCGCACGAGACGGTGACGCTCGAGCTCGCGGCGGCGAAGGTCGCGGACGCGCCCGCGTCCGACTCGAGCGGAGGCGGCAACATGGCGCCTGCGGCCGTCGCGTACGCCGTTGGCGGCGCGGGGCTCGTCGCTGGCGGCATCCTCGGCGGGCTCGCGTTCAGTCAGACGTCGACGGTGACCGACGAGTGCGGCGGCACGAAGTGTCCGAGCAAGTTCGCCGACGATGTCGCGCTGGCGCAGACCTACGGGACGACGTCGACGGTGCTCTTCGCGGTCGGTGGTCTCGGCGTCGCCGCCGGAGTCGTCCTCACGGTGACCGTGGGAATCAACGGTGACGAGTCGGACGCGGACGCGAAGAAGGACGCGGCGATTCGCGTGCGACCATTCTTGTCGCCGACCGGCGCGGGCCTGTCGGGGACGTTCTAGGGGTGGCTGGTGTTTTTCGCCGATACCGGCGCGATCTCGGCTGCTCGCGTGCTCGCGTGCGTGAGCACGCTCCGCGCGTCTCGCAGCCGACCTCGCTTGGTCTCGACGAAAACCATCCAGCCGCCCGGTCAGCGTTGGAGCACGCGGCGCGGCGGCACGCGCGGCGCGGCGATGCGCCACTTGCGGCGGAAGGATCAGCCGCGCTTCGAGCGAGACGCGATGCCGAGAAGCTGAAGCGGCTCGTCGGAGAGTGAAAACCGCAGGACGTCCCCGAACGAGACCTTCGTCACGTCGTCGGGGCCGTCGAGGAAGAGCGCGCTCTCGTGCATCTTGCTTCGCACGACGAGCGCTTTGCGCTCTTCGACGAGGACGCGCCGCAGCTCGTAACGCTCGCCCATCGGTGTGTACGGCTCGCGCATCACGAACTGCAGCGCCTGGCTGTCGAGCGGGAGAACCTTGCCGCCGGCCGAGCGCTGCGCGGCGGTCGAGCCGGCGGCCGGTCCGATCCAGAAGCCGCTCGACTTGTGCTCTTCTTTCGTTCGACCGAGCTCGATGAGGTAGCGCGACGTCGCCGCGGGGCTCTGGTGACAGAAGAGCGCGTCGTTCAAGACGCGCGAGCTGACGACGCGCTTGCCCAGCGTGACGGTCATGCGCGCGAGCGTGCGCGAACGCAGGCGACCGTCGATCGCGCGCTCGATCGCGTGGAGGACGCCGCCGCCCTGTGCGCCGCAGAAGAAGCCAACGCTCGTCAGAGGCGCGCTGTTGATCCCGAGGATCGGCACGTCTGAGACGCGGTGCGATGCGCGAAGCAGCGTGCCGTCGCCGCCCACGGTGACGACGAGATCGAACTTGGCGCGCGTGAGGTCCTTCGTCCGAGGACCGATCGCGACCGCGTCGGCGCCGATGGAGTCGAACGCGCGAAACACCTCTTCCACGGTCTTCGTGTGCGCTTCGTGGGTCGCGCGCACGCGGGAGACGGTGGGATCACCGACCGAGAGGAGGTGCTCGATGCGTGCGCCCGCCTTCCTCTTGGCGAACGCCTCGAGGCTGCTCGTCTTGACGACGTATGCGATGCGAAGGGTCACGGAACTCGGGCGGCGCGAGGGTCTCGCGTCGGGAAGAGCTCTGCGAGCCGGCGGAGCCCGAGCTCGGTCTTGGCGTCCTCGATCTCGCCCGAGCGGCATGCCTCGAGCGCGTCTTCGAGCGTGACGTCCGCGAGCTTCGCCTCTCGCTCGAGCTGCGAGCCGTCTTCTGTCGCGCGCCCGCGCGTCTTTGGATCAATCTCGACGTGGAAGAAGAAGTGCCGCTCGCCGACGACGCCAGGGGAGGGAAAGGTCGACGGGCCGAGCTCCTTCATGGCCTCTGGCGCGACCTCGTAGCCGGTCTCTTCGACTAGCTCTCGCGCCGCGCCGACGCGCAGGCCCTCAGGGTTCATTTCCCCCGGTTCGACGAGGCCGGCGGGGACCTCCCAGAGCTCTCCGAGCGATTCTTTCTCGGGTAGGGGCCGGACGTCGTGGGGGCGAACGAACGGCGGGACTCGGAGCGCGGACCGGAGCAGGACTCTGCGCTGGCCGTCGGGTCCGACAAAGTGCGGCACGACCACGACGGCGT